>Ga0116229_10000132_pt1 | contig 74942 bp, 53 predicted proteins | sample S1TSphgellanicum_3_FD_87313 | JGI IMG/M metagenome (GOLD analysis project Ga0116229, IMG submission 87313) | Host-associated microbial communities from peat moss isolated from Minnesota, USA - S1T2_Fc - Sphagnum magellanicum MG | ecosystem: Host-associated > Plants > Peat moss > Unclassified...
ACAGAAAAAACTCTTTCTTGACCACTTACCATTCATCCTTCATGGTGCACTGGTGGGTGCTGGTTCACTGTGGCCTGCATTTGTATGTTTTCAGACAGAGGGAACTTGGAACCACACTTGTTTCTTGTGCCTTCAAACAAAACAAATGGCATCTGACTCTGCACTTCCCCTATGTTAACAAACTGACCTGACCCAATTTTAGGTGTGAATCTTCGGTGTGAGGAACGGACTTTCCAGGGAATCATACAGATTTGTATGACGCGGCCCAGTGCACCAATACTTAGGAAAAATTTAGGTCAGGTCGTTACATGTAAGTTAAATCCCTGGGAGAGCAGGCTTTGTGAGGGCCTTTATGGGAATAAGGACCTCACGAGGGGGAGCTGAGTGTGGGCCCATTTCCCGTAAAGCCTGCCCCTGAAGACATTACACTGCATAAAAACCGCTCGCATTTTTATTGGCCCTGCCTTGGTCGGCAAGGATTATTGTGTTTAGGTTCGTTATAGAGTATAGTAGCTTAACGGATTTTGACCCCTAGGTAATAAGTCTATTTTTATATGAGGATTTTTAAAAGACAACATTTTGGCTTGAGTTGAAACTTGAGATTAGTCATAGAGTTATAATATTTTGAAGGATTTTGGTTTCTTTAGAGGCTTTTTTTGAAGATAAAATTTTGGCATGGTGAAATATTTGAGTTTCCATAATTCTTCTTTTGCATGAAGATACTTTTCGATGTAAATGGCAAGGCCACAGTGTGACAGGCCCCCCTTGTTTATTAATTTTTCCTGTGAAACCTGCCACAGGAAAACACACTACAGTAGTACCTTCGCCATTTCAACACATGTTCATTGATTAATTAATTAATTTTGAAAAATTCATTTCAACAAATGGAATGTTCTTAAAAATTCACTATTGTCCTTCACAATATTTTTTGATTTGGAAGAAATAGTTTTTGAAAATTTCAACAATTCTGAAAATAATATAATCAGTGTCGAACTGGCCAAGATACTAGGGTAGCAAGCATTTTGAAAAACCCTAATGCCCTTGGAGGCAGGCATTATGCTTTTTGAAATGCCCATTGAGTTTTTATGTTTTGTAAGGGAAACCTTTGGTTACACTAGAAGCTTTTGTGTAACTCTAAACAACACAAACACAATTTTCAAAGCTCTTGTTTTTAATAAGCTGTGTTGCAAGTAACCATCCTTTTTGGTCACAATGTGGCCTTGAACGGTTGCAAGGATGGGTGCAATTCCACTCTTAGAGAATATTATAGCCTATAGGTCTGGAATGGATAATGGGAAAGTTTGAGGGTTTATGTACATAAGGGTTGGGTGGGAATTAGAATTTGCATCAAACCCTCATCAGGTAGCAGACTGCTTATATATATATACCAGTTGGAAGTCAAATTTTCAAAGACCCACTCCCATCTCATACCCACACAACATTGCACCAAACCCCCCATAACACATTTGGGCGTGCATTTGCTAGAAGAAACCTGAAATCTTAACAAACTAAATATTTATTCATATTGCTGATTAACACTTATAAAGTGTACATGAGCTAATCCTAGCCAAATTGGACGTTGCCCAATGCCCATCTCAAATTACACTTAAAATATGGAAATATATTGGATATAACATTAAGTTTTTCATAATAAACTCAGCCTGGAACTGCAATGTATGTGGACCCAGGATTATCCAGTGTAATCCGGTGTCCATCACACTTGAGCGTTTCTAATGCCCACAAACAAAAACATTTCATTTTCCAAAATGCCTACTTCTATTTTTCACCTCAGGATAAAAGGTTCGCTTCCTAAAAATAAATAATGACTTGTAGGCAGCCGCCTCATGTTTGAGTTTTTGCACTTGGGCATAAGTGTGAAGCCAATTGGCCCGATTTTTAGTTGTCTGCTGCCAATAGGAATGCTACATTATGAAGTTTGGGCCCATTCTTGGGCCCTAATAAAAAGTAGGTGTAAGTACCTCAAACAGGGCTATTCTGGGAATGTGGGCCCTGGGCAAGGTCACATTTCCAGAACAAACTGGTTCTGAAGCCTTGCCTTACACAAAAATTTCTGGAAGATCCCTTCCCTGCTGGTTAAGTACTACGGACCACAAGGGCGCGCCCATATTCCCAGAACAGACCTGATCTCCATCCTTACCCTACATAAAAAATTCTATTTGTTCTTTTGCCAGGTTAGGGACAGTGTTGGGCAATTCTTTATTTTAATGAAGACCCTTTCAGGTACTGAAAAAAATAAATTAGGACGGTTCACGCTTCAGACATAAATGCATGGGTTGGATATTCCACGAACAGACTTGTTAGTCCATAACCGGTTTCTGGACTGCATTTTCCAACGTGCCACTTGTTCATTGGTCCGTAATACATAATTTTCTCCCTTCTCGTCTCTAGTTCTTAGTTTTTACCTACCTTGTTCAACTTTTTCACTCCAGAAACTGGTTCCGCTCGGCAGTAGGATTACCAAAATAGTCTCAGCGCATTTGCTCCACTATGTTCAATAATTTGGCTCCTGTCGTCGGTTACCTAATACTTACCCGGGCCCCTCACTTCCAGAACAATGCTATTATGATCCATAATCAAGGAGAGGGCAAATCTCGCCAATGTGTCGCATTCCGATTCGTCCTTGAGATGAGTGCTGTTCTCTGATAACAACTTTCTTCTTCAACATAGATGAAATAATCTACTTTTCATCCATGAACAGCACTTTGTGTCTTTGAAGAGGGCTGGCTATGAAAAGTAGCAGTCTGCTTGATTTGCCTTCCCCATTGATTATGTTCCATAGCCAGCTCAAGGCCACCAGCTACTGGATACAGTCAGAGGTACACAGAAGTGCCTCAACTGTATCCAGTAGCCAGCATCCTCTTACTGGTTACCTAGTCTTTAACCCTCATAGAATCGTCCTTACCCGAGATGTTCATCCCAGAACAGCCCTCTTATCAATCCTTACCCTACACATGGCAGCCATTCACAACTTATGCTTGTTGAGGATTGCATGCATGGTCTGAGCCTATGGCAGACCTTTCAGAAATTCTTAGGCACTATCTCGAGCACCAGAGGGAGGTTGGAAATTGTTTTCAACTACCAATTAATGCATCTCCGATTTACCTTATTGAGGCTCACTTTACATGAGGAGTCAAGACCAATGTTCAACTCAAATCGTGCATTCCTATTGGTACAATAGTTGAAATCAGCCCCAAGTACTTTACACTAGGAGTCAAGGCTGAAAATAGAAAAAATCTTTTCAATCTGCCCCCAAGTTACTAATAAATGCTAAACTTTATGGCCTTGTATTGGTGCCAAGGCTGAAAAAAAGTGTACCATGGAATTTGGGAAGCCAATTTGCAACCCTTGGAGCCAATGTTCCAGCATTTATTAATATCCTGACGTCAACGTTCTAGCATTTATGAGTAACTTGGGGCCAAACAACAAGCCAAAAATGCTCAAAGTTGGTCCCAAGTTTTTTCAGCCCTGACTCCTAGTGTAAAGGGAGCCTAACTGTGTCATTGCCCCAAGCACAAAAGGTGCTGTCACCAATTAAGTGTAGGGTAATGCCCCAGGGCTAGGGCATTGCATGATGTAAAGTTTAGCTCATTTTTTTATTAAATTTTTTTTTGTCTCATGATACCCTACAGGTAACACAGGAATTTTTTTTAACACAGGTAATACAGGGATTTATTAAACCGAATGCCTGCAGAGAAAATGGATTTTTCAAAACATGTGGAAGTTTCTTACACTTTGGAAGGTAAATAAATATATAAAACATAGCTACATGAGAGGTGAATTTATACTGTGTCAAGAGAAATCATTTTGTCCATTGTTATGGAACTAAAAGAAATGGGGTTGTGTTGGGCCAACCTTTATTTTTCTTTTTTGGGCAACTCTCATTTCACTGTCTTCAATAAGGTTCACTTCAATATTTCTTCTGTCAAATTTGTGATGTAGCTACTAGAGTGGTGATCATCCATAGGAAGTTTTAGCCAAATTTGGCTACAAGCTAAATATGAAAGTATTAAAAATTTAAACATCCTTCCACATTCTGGCATCTTCTGTGTAGAGTCCCTCTGTGGTGGCCCATACCACTGGATGCCTGTTATTACTCAGTTGTGAATGAACCTCAGCTGAGTTAATATTTGGTTCCACTTAGGTAACCAATTCTGGAGGAAATAGGTCTCATATATAGATAGGTAGGTAGAAAGATAGGTAATTACTAGGTAAGTAGATGGTTTATACATAGGTAAGGGCTGCTTTTACTACCTGCTAACAACCTGCTTGTGGTTTGTTAGTAGGTAGGTAGAAAAAAAAGCAACTGAGCTAGGGAACCGAGCTAGGGAGCCATGGTTAGCTAGGGAACTGAAACCCAACAGAAAACTGTTTCCTGACCACTCATCATTCACCCTTCATAGTGGCTGATGGGTGTTAGTTCACTGTGGTGATGATCCCTGCAACTCAAAACTCCCCTTGGGGCACATGATTTCCACTTGGGATTGGAAATCATAGATAGTAATTTAAAAATCCATACGTATTTGAAAATCATAATAGCGGAAATCCACTCATATGGTGACCAGGGTTTCTGAACTTTTTGCATAAAAACCCTAACTATTTAGGTGGGCAAAGTACAAATAGTGGGCCAGTGGGCACTCATGGAACTGTGCCCTAAAACAACTTCACTGGATAGATATTATCGGTGTTTTTTGTTTTGTTGGTTTCAATTTTGTGATGTCGCTGAGGTGGTGATCATCCATCAGATAATTTAGTTAGTTTTTTCTATTTAAATAATTAAAAGGAAAGAATTTATTCATCTTTATATATTTTTAGCTACCTGTCTGAGCCATGTATAGAAATCTGGCGAATTTTTTTAATTTTTTTTTAATTGACGATTTTTTTCAAAAAATTATTGAATTTGCAGCAAATGAGAATCCAAAAAATTACAAAAATTCAAAATAAAATTGCACAAAAATAATAATTTGTGCATCACAATGCACACAATCCCTTGGACCTGCAACCTGGTCTCAGAGCTAGGTCACATAATCCGGAAATTTGTGGTTCAAAATTCACAGGAACCCTTGGACCTGAAAGTTGGTCTCAGTCGCTTCAATGGAGTTCTTGTGGAACATGGCACACAAGGGATACTTCACCTATTCTTGCATGTACATATGTAATAAGAGCATCCCCAGCAGTGCTCAGTATTTGACCCTGCAAAAAATATTTCTCACATCCAAGTTTGGATATTTACTTTTTGCATCCTCGTCCTAAAACTAAAATTGAAACTTCATAGGCAGGGTTTTTTACTTTGGTGAAATTTTGCCAGAAAGCGACCCAAAAAAAAATATTGCAACAATCTCCCCAAAGCAAAAAAATTAAAATTAAAGAGGTTTTTGTCATATTCAGAAAATTTTAAAAGTTGACATTCAGAAGAAGAAAATATCATTTGCAATCAATTTGCAATTGAAAATTGCAATTTGTAATTAAAAATGAATTAAGAAAATTTAGTTACAAAAATGAATTATAAATGACATTTTTGCTTCTAATAATCATTAAGGTGATCACTAAAATGGACAAGTGTTGCAAAAAGAAAGAATCCCTAAGGATCACCTCATTCAATGATTATGAGAGTGAAAGGTAGGTTATTGAAAGCATGATCTTAATAGTTGTTCAATCACTCCATTTTGGAGTGATCATAACCATTTGATTAACTAGAATTTTTCAATCCTACGATTGGAGGTCACCAAGGATGTAAACCTAATGGGGGGTTGTCGAGACTTGGAGGTTAGCTGTTGGAATTGGAGGCCCAACTGCTAGAAGCTAGGGCAACAAGCATTAAACATCGTGATTTGAGATTTGAACATTACAAATGAATTACAAGCAACAAGCATTGAGTTTCACAATTCATAATTTGTAAATAATGTGCATTATTCATAATGTACACACATTGGATTGTGCACATTATTCAAGCACAATGCATCATGCAATTTGTAAAACTTTGGACTCAAGAATGTTTTTTCTTTTTGTAGACTTGTCATTCAAGAGTTAAGACTCACCATTTAGCTTGTAGACATGGACATTTTGTTTCTTTTCATGATTTTGTAAATCCTAATGAATTGATTCATTAGAATTCATTGTTCACAAATCATGTCAGACTCAAAAAAAATTCTTGTTTTATATGTTTCTACAAACTTAGAAATCAAGACTTAAGTGTATTGTTTAAGTATGACATGTTTAAACAATTGTTACTTGTGTTCAAAGTTCAAGCATAAGTCATAACTTGTTCAAGATTGTTTTCAAGTGTGCACAAAATGTTCCAATGTGACCATTAACATGTTTAAATGTGATGTGAACTGAAGAGTTTCTATGATTATGTAATGTAGAGTTGTAGACTCAATTATGTAGACTTAGGATTTTTAAGTTTTTAATTTTTAATTAAACTTTCTCTTGAATTATTGATTTGCAAATTGCAAAACAATTGGATTTTCAATGTGATATGTGGACAATTGAAGCCTAGTGGTGATTGTGAACATAATAGCCATTTTCAATTTTCTTCAAATCATGATTTGTAAAATAATTCTAGGTTTTTTTTCAAGTTAACGTTGGCTTTGCAAAAAAAATTGGTTGTTTTTGTATAAGTCTTGTTTTTGAAGTTGACATTGATATTGAGTAGTTGTTTTTGTATAAATTTTGTTTTCAAAGTTGAGGTTGATATTGAGTATCATGGCTTGATCAAGGCTTCCACCAAACTTTAGGTATAAAGTCTTGATCAATTTTAGGTTTCTTGTATACCCTTTAAAACCTTTTGCCCATGAATCACTCCCCTTTGAAACATTAAGTGATTTCCATGTAGATTTTGATCCTAATGTTGTTTTGTCAAAGAACAATGTAATTGTTGCAAATGTGATAGATTTGGAGTAAGACCTTAAATTGTTAAAGTCCATTATGAAGAAGTAGAAATATGAACTTGGTTGAAATTCAATGATGTTTGAGAAATGTAATTACCATGGGAAAATTTTGTTGTTGAAGGAGATGATTTAGTGAGTTTGATCAAGTGTGAAGTCCATTCAAAAATTGAAGCTAGAAATAAAATTTTGAATTTTTAAACTTGATTTTTTGTTTAAACATTCAAGGAGGAAAATGATTTTTGTTATGCTAAATGTGAAAGCTAATGAGTTCTACAAAATAAAAATTGTGCACATGTAAAAGATTAAGTTATATTTGCCCAAATACCTCTTGATTTTATTTTCTAGCTTGTTATTGATGAAGGTTTGGGTATTAATAAGAAGAAATTTGTTCAATTTGCTATCATTTTATATGTACTTGTTGTCTCATGGTAGACCATGATAGATTTTGAAAATATGAAGTCTTTTCTAAAATTGCTAAAGATTAAGCATTGCCCAAAGAAACATTGATGTGATAATATAGCTTGAAGTATAACTAAAACTTTACATACCATGGCCATGCAAGCTAGCTATGAAACTTGCATTGGATAACACCAATGTGTTTTATTTTCTTTTGTGATGAGGTCACTTTAGTTGATAACTAGTTTTGGGTCTTAATCCATGCATATACCATTCAAAATTGGACAAGGGTCCCTATGTTGCTATCCCTATAACATGTAATGGATGGTTATAATGTAGTCAATTTTACTACCATGATTATGCAAGCAATTCTTGCCAATGGAATTATTTCAAACCTTAATTTCATCTCCAAAAAAGTAATGTCTTTTGGTGCTAATGGGGTTAATGTATAGCAAAGCTACCACATAGGTGTTATTGTCCAACTCTAGTTTTAATCTACTCCATTCATGACTAATGTTCATTACATGGTGCATTAAACAAATCTAGCCTTGATCCAAAACCTTTTTGTAGGAAATAGATTCCTACAAATGTAATAGAGGGCACCAAGGGTATTTTATCATACTTCCATCCATTTCGATGTTACTTTATTGCATTTATATGCATGACATAGGATAAAAATGGAGACAGTTTTTTTGTATATTTTACCATGCTTAAGTGTAAACAAAATTACATGAGATGTTTAGAATCCCTTCTATTGTTTTCAAATTTGACTTTTATACTTTTAATTTCTTATGGAAGTTAAACATGAGACAATTTTGATGAAATGGATTATAGATTTGAACAATGGCATTGATCACTTGAATTTGAATGCCAAACAAACCACATTTGGGCACAAAGTTTGGGATTCTAATACAAGGATGAATGTTATGTGACTAAGGACATTTTTGAAGCAAGCATGGCAAGTATCAAACTTCAATGTTCAAAGGCAACCTCAAAATTAGTGGTTGAATTGCACACATGTTCTTCACAAAATGGGTTGCATGAAGCATTAAGTATTGTGTATTCTCATTATTGATTGTTTGATAAAATGTGATGAATCATTCAACACACATTTGAATGTTTTGAATTTGTTTTGGGTACTTTGAAAAAGAAAGGGTTGTTAAACATGTGCTTATAAGCATGTTGTGTGTGTCTATTTTAGATGTGTAGAAATTCATGTTCAAGATTACAATGAAAAATAATGCCAAAGTTATTTTGAGCCTTCTTAATACTATCAATCTTCTAACCAAAATGTGAAGGATCATCACTAATTTTGTCATCATATTTCATAATATCTCATAGTGTGAAATTGATAAATTGCCATGATTCAAGTGTTGGGTTTAGTGGAGGATGAATGGGTATTCAAAAAATTGAATTTCATCAAAACTAGGATCCATAATCAAATGATTGAGAACTTGGTTTTGTGTGTTTGTATGTTTGGGCAATCATTTTTCACAATGCAAAATTTTCATTATGATGAATTTGTGTGGATTTGGCAATTAGAGAAATGTTAATATGCCTTGAATGCATAAAGGTGTTTCAATTCCAAGTTGCCCAATGCCAAACAAGCTTTGTGTTGTTGTTGTGTTTTTATTATCTACACTATAATTATATTGCTTTTGATAGGTTTCTAGTTTTTAAACTTGTTATATATGGACATGTGACACAATTTTCATGAAGTAATTGGCCCTTTGTTTTCATAATCTTCACTAGTTTAATGATCATTTTTTTCTCATTTCTCGTATATTCTGTTTTCTTTCCCTTTAAAAACATTACTAACTTACTCATATGCATGAGACATTATGTCGTAGAGGGTAGAGTCTTTAATGACTTGGGTTCAATCCCACCATAATGTAATTTGATGAAGGTTTGAAACCCTTTAGCAATGTGCAATGTAAACTATATCCAAATTTTCATTGGTGGCTAACTATTTCTGGCCAATTTTAAACACAACGTTAAGTAATGGTCACCAATTTAGTTTTCTATGGACATCCCTAATATGTTGCCAAAATATTCATAAAGATGAACATCTATTCACCAAATTTGCATTGCCAAAGAGAAATGGTTGCATAATTTTCCTTCACAACTTTGGCATATTCACAAAAGTGCAATCCTTTCTTTCCTAAAGTGGCAAATTGTGAAGTGTTCAAAGAATAAAATAAAATCCTGTTCATAGGTGGGGAGCCTACTAATATCAAGCCACCTGGACCAATCATACGATTGGCCAATCAGAAGCAAGTAGCAGCAATCAGATGACAATTATTGCACTCATCTTGTGGGTCCACAACTTTGCTGTGCCTTTTACCAATCTCGGCTAAGCGTGGAAAAATACTGGGCCAAAACTATTTTACTGAGCCCAAGGGGGATGTTTTCACTTTTCTTCATCTAATTTTAATATGCAGGCTCACATACTGGCACCACTCTATCTCAATTAAGTTACTTTTCAATCTTCAAAGATCTTTATTAAAGATTTTCACTAACCCAAAGCAAAGGTTAAAATTATTTTTCCTCCCTGCTTTTCACACACAGTAAAGGCTGTGCTCATGACCAGTGACTTTTTTTTGTGGCGAAAATTTGCCATTTTGCGAAAAAACGAAGGGTACAGCGACATGGTAAAGGAAACCTTTTGGAAAAAATTCCAATAAAATCGCCACTTTTTGAGGAAAAAATGTTGTGGTCAACGTTTTTTGAGATCTTGAGCAGATTTCTAGCTTTCTTATTTTGAAATAGTCATATTTAGCTCATATGTTCTACTGGTTTGCCAACATGTAATAGGAAATCTAAATTTTTTACCTCTATATTTGTTTTGTAGCCACATTTGGCCAAATCTACTTGTGGCTGATCGCCACTTTTGGTGTGACATGAGAAAATTGAAAAACAAAACATAGCTCATGACCTCAAATAAAAATCCATAAATGCCAATTAAAGGTAAACGGTAGTGTTGGGCAAATAGATACACAAGTTGTTGGCTAGTATCAACCTTGATTTTAATAGTGAAATTTCGTCAATAAAAATAGGAGTGCAATAGTTATTATCTGATTAATTAAGTTATTTTGGAGGTTTTCAATCACCAGAAGTCAAAATAAAAATAATAAAAGCCACCAGATTCTATACTTGGTTTCCAGTGTGTAGCCAAAATATAGTAAGATAAGTAAAGATTTTATATTTCATATCTGGTTTGTAGCCAGATTTAACTATTCTTCCTAGGGATGATCACCACTTTTTCTACATCTTCCTATGGATGATAGCCACTTTGGTTAAAAAACAAATCCTAGAAAAAACACTGGCTGGTATGTAGCATGGTGTACATATTGACATTAATGATGTGATTAATGGCCACAGTGAACCAGCACCCACCATCGCACCTTGACGGATGGATGGTAAGTGGTCAGGAGACAGTTTTCCGTTGGGTTCCAGTTCCCTAGCTAACCATGGTGGTTAGCTCAGTTGCTATTTTTTTATTACCTACCTACTAACATAGGTAGCTATTTAAAACAGTCCTTACCTATGTATAACCTATCTACAGTACTAACTCAGTTGAGATTCATCCACTACTGAGTAATAACAGGCATCCAGTGGAGGGTGTGCTGGTGTGTGCCGGTTCACTGTGGCCGAGATGAATCTCATATATTGTAACCTACAGTTTAGTGGTTTTGGCCCATCTAATTGGTTCTCCTATCATCACTCACAATGTATAACGTCTCCCTCTTTTATTTCCTTGCATACATATCTGGACAGACACATGTTATATTTGTCGTCCATTCAGAGGTGGGTTACATGCTTCTTCATCCATCTACAAGCTAGTTACAGGACTTTTCATCCACCTACAAGAGGATTATGGTGTCACTCTGGAACTTCCGCACTATATGTAATGTCTGATAACCAGCTTGAGTGTGCTCATTACGGTGAATAGTCTGAACATTTGCCTCTATTATTCACAGTGACATGCGCCCTTTGGCAGGTTACCTAGTACATTTGCTGACCCCTGTAGCACGCCTATTTTATTCTATTCAACCCAAGACCTATTGCTGCAGGACAAACTGTATGCTGTTGTACATAGTGGTACAGTAGGGTACTGGTAGTGTGGGTGCTGGACCCCGGTTCTTCCACAGGTTTTGGTTGTACCCTATTCTTTTGCAATTGTTTCTCAACACAGGGTTTCCAACTTTTTCTTGTTATAAATAATGTTAAAAAAACCAAAGTGCACAAGTAATGTGCGAGAACCCTGTTTGTAAATAATTACTTATTACACTTTGAAGTGTTAGTGCACTCAAGAAAACAAATTCAGAGCATAAAATCCAGCAATTCCATTGGAGAAATCCATAAATTCACCCTGTCTTTGGGCCTCCTTTCACCCCCTAACCTCTCTTTTAGTTGTATCCGTAATGTAAGGAAATTTTATTAAAACTCAGTATGAAATGCTGAAACTCAGCATTTCAAGCACAAGGTTCGAGAGGAATTATAGTACCTGTGTGCAGGTAGGAGCGGTGAAAATGTAGGTAGCAGCAGTGCAGGCGCTCAGGAAAAAAGAAAGACAACGTGAAGCCCCCTTGAATGCTAATGTACTTTTTTGCACGTTTTTTTAATCTCACCCTGTTTACAACCAAACTCAGGGTACTGGTTCTGTCTTTTCCTGAGATTACGGATAACTCTATTAGATTGAAAAAAAAACCTTCAAGCCTACACAGAACTTCTGCTGAATATTGAAAATAGTGGGTCCCTTTCTACCATTTCGATTAATCCTCTAAAATTCTCAGAAACCTACTAAACCTTATTACACGTTTAGCTAATAGTTCACTCTGACAAGATGACTAAAGAAAAACAAAATTCAAATCATAAAATCCAACAATTTTGTTGGCGATAACATTTTTTTCTGCACACAAGCAAAGCATATTCAACACCCTCTGTATAATATACTATAACCCTTGTGCACAGAAGGGTTTTAAAACAAAATGGAAAAAGGGTTTGTTGCTAATTGATCAATTAATATAAACCTTTTCCTTGGATGCCAAAAGAAAAGTTACACGTTTGTGGAGAGGATGGGACCGGAGATTCCTGACAGCGCGTGGGTGTAGTGAGTAGACTCACTTATTGAATAGTCCAAGGAATATAATAAGCAATAAGAGAGGAAACGGAACAGCGCTGCAAACAGGAGACCGCGACCAGGGTTGTTTTTTTCCAATTTTGTGGTGTAGCTAAAGTGGCTATCATCCATAAAATGATTTAGCCAGATTTGGCTACATACTAGATACGAAAGAAGAAAAAACACACAATCCTTCTATATTCTTGGCTACTTACTGGATTTTTTTTCCTCAAAATCTGGCGAATTGGGCCACAGTCAGTCTGACTGATTGACGAGTGCGACTGGGATTTACGCTATTCTCGCTTACAGGCTCGTCGTCGCGGGGTCCCACAAGCGGCGGATTCCGGATCGCTGCCACGTGACTTCCAGCCACCTCTGTGATACTTGCCGCGTACGACACCTGCAGCTCGGCCCCATCTTCTTACCCAAATACACAAGCATCAGCAATAGCTCTGTAGCTTCTTACCGATTCTCCAGCCATAAAACGCCACCATATCTCATTGCCCCTCTCAAGAGAACCCGCTGCTCATCTCTCCAGCTAATTTGTCTTGTAGCCTTGCAACTTGTGGATCTAATTTGTTGGAGGTGTATATACAAGCTGAAAGCTCCCAGATTTCAACATACGCCTTGCAGCAGTGTCAACGAGCATCTCTTTTCCTCAATATTATTATTATTATTTTTTGCTTGCGGGTGTGGAATTGTTTTCCAGATCTAGTGAAAGGGAGCAGGAGCTTGTGAAGATGTCCAGGGCGATGAGTGAGGTATAATACTTCACTTTTACTCCCACTCTATAGGCTGCTTGAGCTTCTAGTTTCAAGCTGAATTTCGGACTGCAATATGAGTGCATTGAGTACTTTCTGGGATAATTAGCTGCCGGTAGTTTTCGTCTTTGCCGTAGGGTTTGTGCTGTTGCCTTATGTTGCCAGTCTACGGCTCTGCATTTTGTCTGGAATTTTCTTCTATAGAAGACTACTTCTGTTGTGATCAGGCTTGCTGCAGCTTGCAGTGAGTCGGGTTGCAGGATTTCGTGCATTATTCACGCAGCTGATGATGATAGTGTTGGCTCGCGGCAATATTGTATGTGCAGCTGTTCTATGGAAGACCTGTGGATTCTTTCTACCCCGGATCCGCGTCCCACTACTATCCTCAGACGTTGATCCCACATGGCACAACTCGTCCACTGTTGCCGGTATGGAAGTCCTCCGACGACTGCATTCATGTGCAAGCTCTGAGCTTTCTCTGATTGTCTTTGGTGCGTTGATGGTAATCTTAATACTATATATTTGTTGATATGCAGGATGTGCAATTTAGAGTGCCCATGGAGAGCAGGAGGGATGTTGAGAAAGTGAAAGACGCTTTGGACCTCGAAGGTACGTACATAGCAAGCTGACCTATCTGCAGATCTCCCTTGCACGCCGACTTCGTCTAGCAGTGTACCACTGCTGGATACTCACAATTTCTGGGCTTGTTTTCGAGCACATGAGAACTACTCTGGCATCAACTGTGCTCGGGAAATTCATGCTAATCTAATGTAGTTTTTGTGACGCAACAGGCGTCCATGCAGTGGTATGTGACCTTCCCAGCCAGACAGTCACGGTCTCAGGCAACGTGCCATTCCATCGGCTGCTGAAGAAGCTGAAGCACGTAAAGAGGAAGTCGAAGCTTCTCAGTTTCTCTTCCCCTGACAGCCCTTATAGTCCCTCTTACGGCCATGAAACTTTCGGCACCAGTGCATACAACAGCAGCGCTTACGTCGTCCCCAGCAGCAGCTACGGATCCGGCAGGTATGGCGCGGCTGCACTAGGATCGGCATCCTACATGAGAGCCCCTTTCAGCCCACCTCACAGCTACGGCTCGTCCTACGTGCGAGAGGCTTATGAACGACCATACTACGAAGACTACGAGGATTATCGATCTTACTAGGATGCGTGAAGAAGCACCAGCTCTCTCAAAACTATGGAACCTTAACCCTAAGCCCTAACCCCATTTGACATGTGGCATTCATGTGTGGTCTAACAGTGAAGAGATTCAAAGGCAAAGCCGAGTACCATTGATGAATAGTTGTCATGGACATCATGAATGATACCTTATGCACATTCTGAAATTGCTAGGAATTTTGTAATACTTCCATTCAAGCTGCAAGTGGGCAGGGAAACCGCAACTAACCTGGAGCGCTTAGAAACTAGTCTGGATTACTTTCCAATATGTCTTAGAATTTTGCTCCAGACAACAAGGATCTGAACTGCTAGAGTTATTCATATGGAACTCAGGCAACATGCCAATGTGCATTTTAGCTGGTTGTACCTCTAGCTAGTACAGCTAGGCATTTTGTCTGTGGATTAAGCTTGCTGCAAGAGCTGGTAATGTGCAAAGCTTGAACTCTCATGTAGTCCAGCAGCTGGGACAAAGTTTTGGTAATCTGTAAACCGGTTGGTGTAGTTGAAGGTTATGTGATCAGGCAAAGTTCTGGCTCAATTTCTCCCTCTTGGTCATGAAGGAGAGGAAGAAGTCTGAACTGCCGGCAGAAGTCACATTGTATTATGAAGCTCTGGATTTTGGGTGTCCTTTTGAGGACCTGCAACGTGGATGAAGAAGTCTGAACTACTGCCAGAAGTTTGTTAGAACTTAGCTCTGAGTAGTTTTGGGTGTTCTTTTGTGGGTGAAATGGTGCAATGCTTATTCTGAATAATGAATTGAATTTCCTTTCAGCTTTGGATTAAATGGTTGTGTTTGTGCATTTGACATTGTCCACAGTTGCTTGCTGTCTGATACTTGGAAATGTCTCATTGTTTGCTTGGGTTAGTCTGAGAATTGACAGTTTATATATATTGTAGATTACATATCTAGTGCATAATTATATCTGATTCTGGTGATCTCCACTCTTAGCTTGTTTTAAACTTTAGTGCAGAATCCAAATTTACTCATGACCATGCTTCTGGATCATCCTTTACTTGAATCTGCCACTGCCACTGCTACCTGATCTTTGTGGTTTTAAGAGAGAAGTACTAATCTCACATGCTGTGTAAAGATTTCATGTCTTGCCAGGTTTGAGCACATTGTGAGCTATCTTCTTTCACCTAAGACTAAAATACAACAATCTTAAATGATCTTTCTTTCGTCATGATCATGATAAATTGTTTTCAACAGAATCAGCTCCAGCTTACCCCATTAATTTGTGAGCTCATGACCATTCTATGTTACACCTTGCCACAATTGCTTGCAACAATGCTTCTGTTTGAGAGAATATGACAAGAATGCTTTTGGAACCCTAGATTGGTTTGACCCAGTGCTTCATGTACATGATATAATATAAGCCATAATTGATGGTGCAGATGGAACTTTGACCATGAGCACCTTTAGTGAAATTTCCAATCTTCTCTGACTCCTATGGGTATAATGAGATTAGTTTCCATTTTGTGCTCCTCTTTCCATTTTTCTCTTTGAATGGCATTGAGAAAAGAGAGTCACTGTTTTCAATGAGTACAGACATTGCCTCATTGTATGGAATTCCTTGGAATGTTCAAAGTCTCAACAGTTTTTGCACATTGTTTTTCATTGGTATTGAGTATGTATATTGCCGATGTATATTGGGTACTTGGAAACTTATATTGATCAATATGCTAGGCTTGTTGAAAATAAGCCACAGCACTGTGGATTACTCTGTTTGATGCCTTTCTTCCACTTCATTTGTTTGTGTAACATGTAATCTTATAATGGTCACACCATGCCATTAGTTCCCTCATCTCTTTTAATGCTTCTTCCACCTTGAATTTCGAAGTAGTAAGCTTGAGATGTCATTCAACAATAGGTGATTCTAATACGAGGCTATGACTTGTAAGCAAATTATAAAAAGTATCAAACTAAAATTTGACTTGTACATGAAATCAAGGCATGGGTAGCCATGTGATGGAGGCCAAACACGAATTTGGGATGGAAACCAAAGGAAAGTTGATAAGGAGCAAGAGAAAACTAGCTTTACCTAGGTGCTTAAGGTGTGGGAATTGCGGGGAGAAGCTCTAAGGGCATATTTAGTAGCAAAAAGGCTACTCACGACTGACATTAAATCATGGTATGGAATATTATGAGGTTTATGGTAAGTGGTTATGGCAATATCTTGGGACCATCTTAAAAGGTGTGTCAATATTAAGAACTACTGAAATTTCTAGACATTGAAATCCACTTGGAAATGTTAAGGAAGATAGTCCTAGTACTATACATATTATTATTGAAAGTCTAGAAAATGAATTATATTTTCATTATTGTTCTAAAATGTTTTTGCCTTTTCTTGTTTCTTTTTTTTTAAGTCCTTATGTTTTTCATTTGTCGTTGAGAGTGAAATAAAGTGTTTATATGTAGACCATTGAATCATCATTCTTCATTGGTGATTACTAAGTTTCTTAGTTCAAATTAAACTTAATGACATGTGTATATATCTATGTAGGTTATAAAAATAAAATGTCAAGCTATAGAAACATTGTGGAACCATAAATCCAAAAATTTGCAACTATTGACCATATGGTTTCTTTATTGATAGAACTTACTTTGATGGATGTATGGAAACAGTGTTTGTAGTATGTAAACAAAATTGTGAATTTGTTTTCATTGTTTAGTAAATTGTATTAAAGGTTTTTTTGTTAAGCAAGATAGACTTTAAAATAAAGTGTTAAAAGGTCTAAACAAGATTTAATGAGCCAATATGTTTACTTGGGATTAAGGACTATTGTCCTTGTGAAGTCTTTTTGTTATTTTTTTTTTTTTGATAGCAAGAAATTTTCAAATGAATTCTTTTGTATCTTGTTATTTATCATATTTATAATTTTCCCAATATGTCACATATTTTGTGTTAATAAATTTCTAATAAATATGAATTTTTTAAATGTTTAAAATTTTCCAAATTTTGTGTTTCATTTTAAAACATGATTATAATTTCAAATCGCACTCAAACATTTTGAGTGATCAAGCACAACTTGCCATGATTAACATGCCATTATGACACCACATAAACATATGTAAAAAAAATTGCAAAACATTTATTTTTTGACATAGATTTTGCCTCATTTCAACCTTAATTTTTTTTTTAATGTTTCTTTAATCATCTGATTAGAATGTGGCCTTTGACCTTTAAATATTATGGGTTCAACTTGGAAGTTTCATCAAAACCCTCACATGCTTACAAGATTTTATGATCATCAACAATTCACCAAGTTCATCAATCACATACAATCCACAAATGGTTTGAAAATAACAATTAAATTAAAATGTTTTTTTTAAAAAAACATTCAGCATGTTTCAACCTATTCAAAGACCTAAAAACTGTGAAAAATAGGGAGGACAATAGAAAATAATAAAATCACATTGATAGTCAAAGCAACCAAAAAAGAGTGTTAGATTCTAATGAGGCAATCAATATATATATATATATATATATATAATTATTTGATGCCATTGATAATCATGAATGTTATGCTAAATGAATTAACAAATTTAATGCAATGCAATTTGAAAAGCTGTTACATGGTCCAATTTAAAGTTTTGGTAAGTATTTGGCATTTGGGCAAATATTCAAATAGATCTACAAAACATTTCCCATGCTTTTGCTCATTTGTCTTTTCTTTTTTTATTTTTATTTATATAATAGAAGTTTGAGCATCTATTTGTTATTAATATTAAACCAATACCACTTGTTGTTAGCCCAAATGTGAACTTTTAATGTTACCTAACTATTTTCTCCTTCTAAAACCAATTTTTGTAATTTATTTGAGTTTTAATGACAAAGATGACTCAAAATTCAATATATCTTGCACCATAGGTCTAGAAATTAGGAAATCATCTCCATCAAATCCCACTCATCAAGGGCAAGTTTGCTATAGTACCAAGAATGCACCTTAATTTCCCTAAATTTTTTTGTTTTATTTTTGTTGAATTTTCAATAACTTAATTATTCAATATTCAATAACTCTTTAAGCATAGGTGTCAACATTATGAAACTACCTTGGTGCACCCATATTCATTAAGAGCTTTCCAATGATTCTAAATGTGGTTTCTAAGATTTCAATGTAACATTTACAAAATAAACAAACAAGTCCTTTATAGGTAGATATGAAGCATGTATTGGAAACAAGCCATATTTTTAGTTCATTTTCATTTATGTAAAAATAATGCTTTTAGATCTCATAACCAAAGGAAAAATTGATATGCTAAAAATGTTAGCTATTTGATGTTAGCTATTTGTTACAAAGGCATGCAAAATTCTATGACCTTTAATATTAATCAATACAAAAAGGATAAACAACAAAGATCTAATCCATGTTGAACAACCTTCAATATTGAAAGGTATAATAAAAACTACAAGATGTTAAAGACCCAATTTGAACTCATAGTAGTTAAAGCTTGGCACCCCATGCAATATGCATGTGTGGTTTTGTGGCAATGTTTGACAAATGTTAGAGGAAGCTTTGTTTAAAATTATATTGTGACCATGTTGTAATATGTTGGATGAAATTAGGTTGTTGATAAATTTTGTATTTTATATCAATGAGGTGTTAAGTTCAAATTTAGCACTAATAGAAGAACAAACAAAACCAAAAATTATTTATTTATTTTTCATTTCAAAATATGTCAACATGTGTTGGTCCACACAAAACATGCAATACAACAATGTAGAATTGCACATAGTGCCACTTTGATCAAGTTGTGAAGTTCAATGGGAAAAATATATACCATTTTGCTTATAGAATTGGGAGAAATCAATTGATTTAAAGTCAATTACAATTGATGTAAATATTGTCCCTATGAAATCACCACAAGTTCATTAAATGACATTAAGGTAAATTTACAATCTAAATACACAACAAGAATTCAGAACAAAATAGGGCTAATTAATAGTCATTTTCTCTACTTGATGGCAAATGCTAGCCTAGGGCTCATGTATTATGGTATTCAAGGTGATTAATCAAACTTGAAGTTTATTGTGATATGCCCATTGACATTTCACAAGTCTCATAGAAAATTTTGATCCATCATTTTTTATATGAAAATAGAAAATTAAAAATAGAAAAAACATGAAAATTCTTTTGTATTTAACTAGTAAATGAACGTTGTGCACTTTAATTGAATTGTTGGATTTGACTTATACATTGGTTGCCCAATTTGATGAACTCCTAGTTTAAATGCATAATGTTCTATACAAATGTAGCAAGCCATGATACATGCTTTTGATGAAACAAAAAACATGAAAATCTAGTACTTTTCTATACGGACAAAATGAGGTAACATGCAAATGTCTTTTTGAGGTGAAACACAAGTTTGTCAAATGCATTATTTTAGCTACCTAGTTATATTGTAGTTAGGTTAATTTTAAGTTGGGTTAGTGTAATTAAGTATGTTTTAGCTTTGAACTAGTTCAAATGTGAACATGGTTTGAGTTAGTTCATGTTTGAGATATCATTTTTTATACATGTGTTTTCAAATCACTTTTGATGATTCAAAATGCATCTTGCTTGGAAGCCCACTAGAATGTAAGCCCAAAACAACAAAAAAACTACATACAACAATGTGTAAAATGCAACTTTCATAAATTTAGAAAAATTGCAAACAAAAACAGAATTGTTTGGATTTGATGCACCTTTTATGAGGGTTTGTGACATTTGATTTATGTGTGTGAACAATAATAGGTGTAGGCGTTGATGAGGCAGTGCACAATAAGTTTGGTGGCATAGTTGATCAAAAGAGGTTAAAACACCCCAAGTTATGAACTTTCCAAGTGTCGTTGCACAGTGTCTTGCACGGTTGCATGTAGTGCATGATCTCCATTCTCACTCTTGTTTTTCATGTCTTGCAAAAAAGATTGTCTTATGTAATATGTTTTCACCAATTCTGAATTGACAACCCATTCAAAAGATATGTCACATACCTCCTACTAATAGCCTAGTTCCATATGCTAGATTGTTGGGGCACTCTAATTTAATTGACCTATTTAAAATGCCAACAGTATTCAAGCCATGTAATGGAACCATATGGGTGCCACAATAACACTCACAAAGTTCATAAGGTTGTGTTCAGGGTCTTGCCAAATGATTGGTGTAAAACATCTAGTTGCAAAAGTATGCTCACATGTTCAAGGAACAAGATTTGGCAACACATTTCCTCTGAGTGATGATAATCACATCCATAAGAATGATGTTGGGCATTGCAATAATCCATGACCTAGAAATGCACCAAATGAATGTACAAATTATAGCCTCTCCTAATTGGGGAATTAGAAAAGGAGATTTTCATGGCACCACCAATCTAGAGGGTACAAAGTCCCTGTAGTCACAGAAAAGTTTTACATGCCAAGCCTACAAAACTTTGTTTGGACTTTGACAATGACCATGAACATGGTTCTCTAATGTTTATCTGATAGATATTTGAGCTATTCAAGCTTTGCTAAAAGCAATAAAAACACCAACATTTGAATAAAAACACAAGGGAAGAGCACAGTTATTTATGTTTATGTGGACAATGTAGTTATAGTTGGTACTTGAATATCTAAATATTGGAATAAACAAAGAAAGAACTATCCTTGTGACTTGAAATGACAAATAGTAACAAACATTATTGCTTGGTTATTCATGAACATTCAATGATATGGTAGAACCAAAACTCTACATGTGAATCTACAGTAAGTCTATATTGAAGGGCATCTGAACTCCACTGTCCAAGCCAAGCCAACACAAAGTTCACAACAGACATACTCTAATTTAACCATAAATGGACAAGAGAAGATGGAAGACATGAAGAGAAGTTGACAGCATAATAAATGTGATGAGTTCTACACATGACTGGAGACATAAGACTGAAGAAAATATATGACTAAATACAGATTTCAGCATAGCCCAATTTGTTGGAATAGCCCAGCAAACAAACAGAACTTGCATAATCATGTCCAATTGCATTACTATGTAAACAATTCCATATATCATCTCAAAGCTACCAGATCAGCTGTGGTCATGTGACTTAGGAAGTTACAGGAAGCTGATCTTATCAAAGTTAAGCTTGCCCAACAACCATATAATTCTACTGAGGTTTTGTGGCTGATGTTCAAAGCATATCTCAATTGTACAGGAATTTACAAGGGAAAAAAATAGCTTAGGTGAAGTGAAGCTTCTCAAGATTCTGTAGCACTAAAGAGATGTATGTTGACATCCTATGAATCAAGAGTTCTCCAGGAAAAAAATTGTTCCCTAGCTTCATTGCAAGGAAAATCTGAAAGGAATCCTCGATGAAGTAGGCTATTTTTGGTTGAATATTAGCTTCAAAAGTGAGTTCAATAATTGAAGATCTATGCTAGACATCCATTATATTACAGATCATGAGCAATCATGCAGGGCAAAGCTGTGGGCATTGTGATGTATTTGAGCTTGAGGATAACAATGATCACATTTGTGTGATTTGTTTCACATGGCTGGGAGGAGAGTGTATTGCAAAGATGCATTTTCTTATTAATCTAGATTATAGATGTTGTACACATAAAATAAGGGGCTCATTAGATTCCATCTTCTCTCAAATGTCATATTCAAAACAAATGAACTTCTTGCCTGAAACAGCTTGCTCGATCTCTTTATGCAAAACTCACTAGGTAAGTGAATTGAACTCTCAAATTACTGGTTGCAACCCAGGAATTATGCCCTGCAAGACTACTGTACATATACAAACTGACTCTTTCGTAGAGGTCTTCAATTAGATTAGTACTAGCACGAGCTCCCTATGATACCTTTTTACTTTTTCTACCAAAATTGTGCTCCCAAGGCTAATTTAGCACAGACTGCAAGAGTTGTAGTCTCTTCAATCATTAATCCTGGGTCCCAATATGAATCCACTAATTGATGGCTCCAAAACACTTGTGGCCAAATTGGACAGTAGTTGTCCTAGTGGCCTTCTGTACAAATTATAATTACTAACTGAACAAACAACAATTACTTGATTCTAATTTGGCAACATTCTAAGCTTAAAATCAACAATTTCAAGACATAATAAAATTAGTAGTACTCTGGTGGTATGAAATCATTGATAGAGTCTGGTGTTGAAAACTGTCACCTAATTTCCAATCTGTACAACTTCACAAGATGATCATGACTAATTCAAATGGAAGCCAGAGCTTCTTGACCAGGCCGAACAGTTCAATATTTAATAATAACATCACACTCTAACACCTCCCCTATAGGTGTGAGGACGAATTCTGAAAGCGTGACATATGAAAAGCATCTTTGAGTGGTACCACTAGGAACATCACATCCTCAATTTTGATAGACCCATCGATCTTCAGGATAACGAAGTACAAGTCTTGATTCAACTTTGTCAAGCTTTGTGATGTGAAGAATCCAATCAGAGCTAGCTACTGGTAGTAGTAATCATCAAAGATGATGCGGCCAAAGCTGCTGCTCATGGAGTGGGAGCCAGCTGCAAAAGCAGGCGCATATGATCTGGTACTATTGTAATACCGGATAGCTGAGTCCCAAGCATCTAATTCATGATGATATGCAGCAGGTCCATCAGGGCTACTTGGAGGGCTCATGTCAGATGGGCTGTAAGTGCGCAGATATGGGCTGCTGGGACGGTTGCGGAAAGTGTAGGATTGATAGGTTGGTCTGGGACGTGGAGCCACCAACACGGACTCTTGAGAATTTGAAGGATATTCGAAGTTGTATCCGTTGTTGTTGAGGAGATGAAGATTGTGAGGAGGTGGATTCATCGCATAGCTGCCATGATGAGATGCATCGTGGTGATTCACGCCTGATCTAGTGTTGGATCCATGAGCATGAGCAGCAGATGTTAAGAAGCCTAGTGCAGATGAGCTGCTGTTGTTATTGGAGAGGATGCGCGAGTTTCGCTTCACCTGCTTCACCTTCTTTAGCAACCTTCTGGGTGAAACGTTTCCTGATACCGTCACCATTTGCCTCTCCAAATCGCATGAAACTTCGAGCACACCTGCAGCACAGCAGCAGCAGCTCGCGGCAAGTAAGGCATCGAATCAACATCTCAATAACAAGAAACTTTCGTAGGATTCCCTGTGGGACCATTGATCAAGAAGAAACTTGAATTTCCCCTATGCAAACATGAAATGGTTTGTTTGAAAATAGGAAAATACAAGGCTCCAGGCTATGATTCATGCAATGGGAAAATTAGAATAAAATATTGAAATATTTATCTCACGATTCCCTTGGAGAGTTTTCCCTATGTTTTGTTAATTCACTCTTTTTTCACTGGTCAGAGGTTTTCACTCTTTTCAGGGAATGCCCAAAAAGTTTCTTGTGTGAATCTCGTCGACCACAACAACTGGCAGAAGAATGGTCATGTACTGTAAGACAAAGAGCTAGCAAGTTCTACGAGTTCTTCCTACATCTTGCCCCATGTGTTTTTCTTCTCACCTTTGATCATCAAAGCCCTTCTCACCCTCGCAATGTCATCCTCAGTTTCCAACGGCACGTGAAAGTGCACATCCTGCACATGGTCGATCCAGAAGAGAAAACATTAGATAAACAGACATTGGAAGATCGATTTGGGAAGATGGACAAATACTGTACGGAATTGTGAGCAATCAGTCGGAAATTTTCCGGTCGTGAGAAAAAAGGTTCCAGATCACAAATCGACGAGTGTAAAACATGAGCTAGCTAGTCGAACAGAATAAGATCATGCCTAGAATGTGAGAGAAAAAGATCGGTACCGGTAGCATAGGCGGTTGAATGAACGGGTCCTGGCTTAGATTTCCTTCAACCTGATCGTTGTCTGGATCGGACGAGGTAGTACTACATAAGTCGTCGTCATCACTTTCTTGATCAGATTCTTCACACTCACTACATCCAGACATGTCATGATCTGCAGCAGCAGATGGTACTGCAATCTCGCGCAGTTTTCTGACCTCAGGCACGCGCAGTCCAGATAGCTTCTTCATCAAAATTTGGGCAATATCATCTTGGGAGTCCTGCTCTTGGGTCACAGTAGATAAAGGCGCGGGAATAGGAGAAGAAGATGCGCATGACTTGGGCGTCGACGGGTCGGTTGCAGCTGCGCCGGGAGTATTATCCTGCTGTTCTGCAGATTGAAAGCTGGACTCCAAGTTCTGCATGACCAGCTCCATGCAATCACGAGGAGTTTCGTACTCCTCTGGGGATCGAGTCGGACCTTGCGAATCCATTTCGTGGAAGTAGGAGTCCTATGCTGACCTACAAACAAGCTGCTGTCGATCAGGCCCTGTGTTTTTTTGGCAAAGATCGTTCTGGCCGCGCACGAACCCAACCACGAAAAACAAACATCAGATCACATAAGGAGAGCTCTTGGATGATTCCCTTGTGGGAAAATCGTCTAGCTAAATACCTCCAAGAATAAACAACAAAGTAGGAGGGAATTGTGCAACACAGGGGGGTTTCGAGCAACATTCCCAAGGAACCTCACAGGGAAAGTTCATCTAGAAGGGCTTATGCACAACTCTACCATGTGGGGAAAGACCAATAAATTTCCCTTTGACATTGGTTCTAAGCTGGATTTCTAAAAAGGATAACAGAGAACTTTCCCACATGTCACACAGGGAGTTGTACGAGAACTCCTTGTGTCATAAAGCCTTGCGTGATATCACTCATATGTTTCAAGAACAGTGCTTGCTGTTTCAGCCTGCTGGAATTCTTATATCGAGCAGTTCGACTGCAGACAGAGACAGCGTGAACAGTGCCTTGGAGGATGAAAATCATGATTTTTACCATCACCTTCAAGCTGCGACTAGTTTCACAAACTTTGAGGAGGAGTCGAGCTTTGAAGCCTGCACACTTATTCCTGTGAAATCAAGGAGCTCTCGACAATATAGCCTGGCCTACCCTCAAAAGCAAGCTTACCAGAAACTGGTCCTGAAACTACTATAACTTCCGCTGCAACACTAGCCAGTGGGTCACGCAGTCGAGACTCAAAACCTCAAGTGTGCAGAGAAGCTGGTACTTCGAAACTGATTTTTTTCTTTGAAGTCACAAGCATCCACATGTACCAGAAAAATCCCTTCAATGTCTATCTTTTTTTTCTCTTATTCCGTCTCTTGAACAAAAACAAAGAATATGCCATGAAAGGGCCAAAAAGTCTCTTGGAGATACTGAGCATACACTATATAGATAATTATATCCACTTGGTCTCTTGAGTCACAAGTTGCTTCCACAAAAAGGCAAAAACATCACCTACGGTACACTATTTCTCCTAGCATGCTCTTGAAGATCATCAGATTCAAAGAAACAGCCTTTGAAGTTGCTACTCCTAATTTCAATCCACAAAGACGCTGCAAAATCTAACCAGGAAAGAGTCCAAATAAAATCATCAAACTGTAGAACTTGCTGAAACTCTTGCAGGGCTACTAAAGCTGGCCCTACAAATTTATTTGAACAATTGCTATATATTTATATCCGACTCACAGACTTTCCTTGAGCTCCTAGATAATCTCGATCCCTGCATAAAAACCTGCTCATGGGCAACTAGCTAGCTAGCTAGCTAGCTTCATCAGATCCTCCCTTTCAAACTGCTAGTACTAAACTAATAAGCAGGTCGACGGCCTCACGCATCGAACATACCTCTTCGATTATATATTCCTCTGCAGGCAATAGTTGAAATAGAAAACGAGCCGATTCTGCAGGCTTTGTCAAACTTCTGTGCTCGGATTTTCGCGTCGGGGACTGGCCACTAGTGTGTTGATGATCATCTGCAAGCAGAGGTCCCAGATCACGACATAAAACTAGTTCTCGACGGACAAACGGAACGAAGTAGTTCTAAAAAACTCTCATCTGCAACAAGCGCCTTCAAAATTACCATAAGCTCTCGCTCTAGTCAATTCTCTAGTTGCTTGGACACAGCAAGCGAGAAATTTGAAGGTGCAACTAGAATCAAGAATTGTACTATATTTTGGCGACCTGCTAGAACCTATTTTACAAGCTTGTGCAACTCAAATACTCTTGAAAGGAAAGGTCAGATCAAGACACATTCATGACTATATAAAATAATTATATGTCAATACGCGTGATGATCTATCAAGACGGAAAGCGAGCCAAGCCAAGCCAAGCCTGCACCAGCTGCTTCTCAAGCACTCATGAATTTGAGGATAACGAAGAATCAGGAATCTCTCTCTCTACTTACTTCCGGTATAACTCTCTTTACACCAAGTCAACACGGTTGCAGTATTTATTAATGTTATATAACACCCCTGCCCGCCGGCCTACCAGTTGTCGGAAACAGCAGGCTGCAACGCGCAAGGCAAAGCGGCGGGCGCGGGGGGCACGTTATTATTAATATCAGGGTTTCTTTTTTTCTAAATTTTGGGATGTGGCGATTCACAGTAGCCTACTGGTAATCATCCACAAGAGGAATTAGCCAAATTTTGCTATAGCTCAGAGAGGAAAATAGGAAATTTACAGAATCCGGGCTATAGTTTGCCTACCACATGCTGGAAGCAGTTTAAAAGTTTCTGTAAAATTGGCGCCATTTTGTGACAAATATTTTGAGTAAGGAATTTGCTGTCGAGATTCTCTTTTTTTGGGGGAAAGTTCTCCAACAAAATCATTTAAAAAAATTTCAAGAATTTTCGCGAAATCGCAGATGAATGTGCTGTCAAATATTCCCTCTTTTTTTGGGAAAAGGATCTTCAAGAAAGAAAAAAAATTAAATTGTCAAAAATCGCCACAATTGCCTACAATACAAAACGGAACTTAAGATTTTCTACTTTCATATCTTATTATAAAATTTGACTAAATATAATTATAAACAATCACCACATCACCAAATTGAAAAGCAAATCACTAGATGCAAGCTATCGTCTAAAATGGGGATTTTAGAAAACAAGTCCTCAAAAAAAATGTGCAAAAGCACATTCTTTTCACAAAGGATTATTTTCCATGAGTAGCTCAGGATTATTTAGTCTCGCCAAGTGGCGAAAATTCCCCCAACAAAAACTGATTATTATAATGCCAGTAGCTAAGCTACCTGCAGGCACGCAGGAGTATCTTCGCAGCATCATGGGGCACCTGGGTCCTACACATTATTTACAAGTTAGTACTTGTCCACGATCATAGGGAGTCCCGGTGTTTTTTATTTCGCCAAATTTTGACCTGAAAAATATGATTTCGACCTATACTACCAAGGAATTTTCATGGGAAAAATGGCCCAAATTCGCCAGATTTCGAAGAATGTTTTTCAAATCGCCAAAATTTTAAGATCACTTCCAGTAGGTAGCCAAGAATATATAAGGATTCTGTTTTTGTCTACTTTCATTTCCAGTATGTAGCCAAACCTGACTAAATCACCTTATGGATGATTGCCACTTCAGCTATATCACAAAACTGAAAAGAAAAACCCCACTTCATACTAGTGATTTTCTTTTGGCGAAAATTTGAAAAATATGACTTCAAACAAAGGATTTGCATTGAAAAAATGACCCAAATTCGCCAGATTTCAAAAGAAAAAATATATCAAACAGCAATATTTTGATGATAAGTTGCAGTAGGTAGCCAAGAATATAGAAGGATTCTGATTTTTTTTCCACCTTCATGTCTTAGCATGTAGCCAAATCCGGCTAAATCATCTTATGGATGATCGCCAACATTGACAAAAAAGAAACCCTGCTGGGAACTGCTCGTCATCTCGGACACCGCATTGTCCTTGATGAGACGAGCTCAATTGTAACCCATTACGGATGTGCCGCGTTGCAACGGGAACAAAAAATCTAATCTACACAACGGAGCTTCTGCCGCAGCTTGCTTCCAGCGCACATTTTTCCTACCTCATCCATAATTGTTGAGGCCTGCACTATCTAGTCAGCAGCAGTGTTTTATGAATTTTCCTATTGCAGGCAACGCAGCGATCATCCTTAAGAAGTGTTTTGTTTGGCAGGTTCCAGGTGTTTTGGAGTAGGCTCAAAATTTTATTTTATTTTTGGGTATTCCAAACTGAAGGTTTAGAATTTTTGGGAACAAATTTTAAAATACTGGAACTGGGGTAACACTGGTTTAAACCAAGTTGGCTAGATTATATCATTGTTGTGTTCGTGCTCTCTTTTTTTCACTGAGAAAAGTGCTAATAATTAGGTTGACGAGAGCTTTTGCATTAAGCAAAACTTAGACTTATGTCTTGGGTTTGATTGAGCACAACAGATTTATTTTGTACTAGCGAACCCCTCACCTAGGGTGCATTCTCCCTCAGTTCCTCCTTGCAGCTCATTCAGAAAGGACCTGAAGGGCACATTCCATACCTAATGGTTCATATATAGGTCATAAAATAGCACAGGTTGGTGATTCTGTAGCAAAGGTCGGTAGGAAATATCAGAATTTTTGTCATTTGAGACAACATGAAATCCTGCCCAGTCAGAACATTAGGATCTTTCTGGATCCAGATTATTGTAAAGATCTGGATTAATCTAGCTTGGGACACTGGCTTGTGTTTGGGGCTTTGAAACCATCCCAAGTGTTCAGTATCTTGACTAAGTCCTCAATTTTCATTGGAAAAGGTAGTGTGGATAGTTGGATTTTCATCCATCCAGCAATGGTATCTTGATGGGGGGTGTTTCCCACTGTGGCCGGTGAAAGCCCAAATTACTCCACCATCCTTAGATTCATGTGAACATCAACATGTCCACAACCCTGCAATAGAAGGCGCAATAAAGTCAGCCGCAGAAGGTGGCTATCTAGTCACCCAGAACATACCATGTTATTTGTAGTTGCTGCGATTGAAGACCTCTTCAATATGTTGGAGGTTGCACGAAGCTTCACACTTGGCTAATTTTTCAGCAAAATTTTGCCACTTCTGTGAAATCATAATTTTTTAAAAATAACTGGGCGGCATCGTTGAAAACTTCTTTGCTGCACCGCAGGTCATGGGGAGAACTTTTCAGCACAGGCTAGATTGCATGCCATGCCACACAAGTGCGGAAAATGCTCCTCACTATTCCATAGACCGATCATGTCTGCTCATCCTCATCATTGTGCACTTTTAATGAATTACATGCTTGGGGCACCACCCAGTTTAGTGGTTTCTCAATTTATCATCCATCCTAGTATTTTGTCAATGGCCATGCCATTAAAGCTTGACCAGTTTACTTGAAATTTGCAAATATCTTATCACATTGAGTTAACGGAATCATCCAGCTCAGTTCCTTATTGCAGTAGGGAACTTGGGAACTGGGAGCAAAAGACTGGAGTCCATTAGTCCAAAGAATCCAGGGTTATACACCAGAACTTGGCATCAACTCTATTCTATTCCATTACATTAGCAAACATGGCTTCAAATTTCAACGTCAATCGCAAGTTGATTGTTATGTAGGGGCATTTGTGTCGTAGGATTGTTGTGCTCAAAAAGATAAGAAGAAGTTTGAAGTATTTGGGGTTTATGCTCCAAATGTTGGTGCAATGGGATAGAAGTTTCCCAAAACATGGTTTCCCAATCAATCAAAGTCATTAAAAAATTTACTTGTTGAGTATATACTATATACCAGTATATACCGCCAAATTTGTGCAGAAATGGTCAATACTTGAATGGTCAACAAAGGTTTGAGAGTAATAGGCTAGTAGATATGTGAAAAAATAGTTTTGCATTCACCAAGAGGAATTGGGTTCTTTCACAAAAGAATTGGAGACAAATAGAGGAGATAATAGATTTATCCAAAAAATTCTCTAAACTCTAGATCTTCCTAAGTTTGAGTGAAACATGCCAAAGGTTTCGCTAAATGAAAAAATTGCATGACCAAACTCAAACATTTCCTAGAACTAGGAACAGAGGTGGAGTTTGAGCATAGCTCTATTGCATCCATAATAGGATCTCCATGGGCAGTAACATATCGGCTTGTAGAGAACAGCTTGTAGAGAACGATTTGAATGAAGTACAGCTTTTCTTTTCTTTTTTTGCTTTTTTGTTTTTTAAGCACAATGGCAGATCTGACCTTACAACTCCTTGGTACCCCCAAGTCAAGCTCATTGGCAGCAGGTCAGCAAGAATTTCACCAGGTTCAACATCATGATCTCACTGAGATGAGGGAAAATCTAGGCTTCTTTTAATTCATGCAAACTGAACATGTCACTACACACTCAGGATTTCCTTTCTGCCTTGAGTGTCAAATTTCTGCCAAGGTGGGGATTTGTTTTTGGAAAATGCTGACAAAAAAGTGTTTGATAGTCACCAAATTTCAGAATTTAAAAAAAAATTCATTAGATTCGGTATTAACTTCCAATAGGGTAACAAACAATATAGAAGGGTTCTTTAATTTCATTTTTTGGAGCCAGATTTACTTTAATTTTCTTATGGATGATTGCCACTTCAACTATATTACAAAATTGAGAAAAGAAAAAAGAAAACCCCACCATAAATTATTTGTACCTTGCACTACAATGGACCCAGCTAGTCCTTATCCACTTGCTCTCAATGGAAGTCGAACAAAAGGCTTTGAGCAACTGCCTTTCAACTCACTCTCACAGTCTGGTGCAACAGATGTGGCCCCCCATTCATTAAGGAACCATATACTTTTCTTGCCATCAACAGGCCATGACAGGTGATCGTAATTTCATACCTTTGGTGGTTTCCAAGTAGCACCATCCCCTGTGCACAATAAATGTGTCAATTTGCAAATAACAAAATGTGCATGGGATAACATCCACATATTATAAGTAGGTACCATCTTCTGAATACATTGAGTTGTTGCATTCAGAGAGTGTGGTATAACACTTGGAACTAGTAGAAACTCAGTCCCATTTCAAGACTTACTTCAGAACTTATAACATAGTCATAATGCTCGATCTTTTGTGTACTTGTTTCCAAGGTGACTGCAACAAGATGCTCAAAAGCTCATGCATTGCCTTCCCCAGACAGTAATTGCTTGTGAGACTGAACTCAGACAGACTCAGAGGACTTATGAAACATGAGAGAACCAAAGACACAGAGGAACAGCTCATTGCCATTCAACAATGTGATTCAAGGCATCTTAACAAATTGACTGTAACTGGAGATGTTCCCCACGGGTATGTATTGCTATGCCTTAAGTAACTATCATTACTTTTATTATATAAGGGGTGCCTCCCTCTTTTTTGTCTTTTTGTTTTTTTCAATAAGGCTATTTGATTGGCCCATCACCAAAAAGAAAAAGAAGAAAGAAACTTTCGAAACTTCCAAAAACAAAAGTTCTTGTGTAAAGATACAATGCTTTCATTTAGCTCACCTGTATAGGTGAGAAGGGGAGAACTTTTTGCAAACCATAGGGGGTAAAATTGAAGAAGTGTCAAGAGAAGGCACCAAGATCCCGGCAAAAGGGGAAAATGAAAAGGTTCAAAATAGTACTAAATCTTTTTGTTATTTCACACTGAGTTAAGTGGCATTCAAGTGGCTAGCTTGAGCTCAGTGATGTGTCTTTTCACTGCACTTTCATCTCAGTGAAATGTCAAAAAAAAAACCCCACATCCTACATCCCCCCACCCTTTCTCTTTACCCCAAAAGAAAAAAAAAAACTATGGCCTCCAAGTGCAGTTCAGCCATGTCATTGGCTGCTGACATTGGTTACGACCGTTTTTGGCCTGAACTAATTACGCCTTTCTAAAAGCTATTGCAAAATTTATTAATTAGTTGTGAGGTGTCTCCCAAAGTTCAAATTTTTTTTTTGTTTGCTAGGAGCCACCTTGATTGGCCTATCACAAAAAACAATATTGAAACATTGAACATTGCTCCCAACAAATCCATATATTCCCCCATTATCATGCAAAGCACATAATGATTGAGTTGTTATACCCAGCCACACTGTGGTCCACACACTCCTCACACTTAACTACAAGAATAAAGCTACCTTTTAGTGCTCTTATAGACTCAACCGAGGGAAATGTGGGTCGGGTTTTCTGTTGTACCGTTATGGGGTTGCAAATTGTCGCACTTTGGTTGGTTTTATTTTCTTACCAAAAAAATACAAAACCTTTTGCCTTGGGTGTATTGTTCAAAATGTGCAGGCGTGGGTGGTTCATGCATCAAGATATTTGATATTTCTTTTTGACAAAATATTGCACCGTCGGTAATGAATATGGTGTCCAGATGCCAAAAACAACTAGCCAAGAATATAGTTCCAGTTAGTAATTTTGTTAGACAAAACAACTTGCTACTACGGACATATGGGGCCCAAATTTCAATAGAGACTCTAATCAATATGGCGTGTAGGTTACTTGTATTCCCAGTTTTGTCTTGAACATACAGCAATCTTCCTTGAAACCAAGATCCTGGCGTACACAAAGGGGTTAATTACATCTTTTAAGTTGATTCAAGTATAGAAATACCTCTCCATGGGAAGCAAGTGAACTTAAATGTTCCCAGATGTGGTATTTGAAATTTTGGTTTCAAGGAAGATTTTCCTTGGAAATTAACTTAAAATTTAAAATTACTTTTTCACAATTGACCACCATCATGAAGGTCCTGTTCACACTTAGACCAGCAGCACTGGCCACACTAGTTTATACTTACATGAGCACAACCTCAAACCAACCACAGGTTGCAATTTGATCAGAAAACTATTTATTTAGTCAAAATGTAGTATACTACTCCTCAGTCATGGGAACTCCATCATCCCAAACATGTGTTCCCTAAATTAGTCATAAGATACATAACCTAAATAGTAGACTATAACCATGGTGAACCTCCTATTTGTAGGGTAAAGCCAAGGCCACAGGCATTATTGACTGGAATAAGGGCACACATGAGGTGGAGCTGAGATCTAGCCCCACTTTGGTAAAGCCTATATAGCCAAGGGCTTTATTGAGTGTAAAGACTATGTTCTGAGTTCTGTTTTCTTTGTGGGAAGGAAAACATGTTTTCTTTCTTAGAAAATGTCTAAGAACATGTTTTCATAGAAAATGTCTATGCACACTATTGCCCTCAGAAAGGGAATCTTAATTCATACATGGTTATTGTCTCAGTTTTTTTGCTAGTGATCGAAGGTCAAGAAATGCCCTCACCTTAGATGCCAAACAATGATGAAAATAATTGCAACATAATAGCCTTTCTAACTACTTTCTTCTTTCCACTTGCTTACACATCATAAGCCCAGAAGCTAGAAGCTTCTAGCTTCTTGCTTTCTTTTGAACAAGTCTGGGACAGGCATGATTTTGATGCACAGAACAGGAACAAACTCTGGAACATACTTTTTGATAGTTACCCAATCTCTCCTGAAACCTTTGAAATTGCTCTAGAAAACAAGAGCCCTCTTTCTGAGTTGGAGAAAAGAAGTCGAAACCCTTTTGCAGTTGACAATTTTTAAAGTGAAGAAAGAATCAAACAGTTTTGGAACTGTAACTGGTTTCTGGACAACTTCATCCGACCTGTTGCTCTCTCATTGCCTCAGATAAGGGGAGTTATAAAGTGGATGTTCATGCTTTCATTTTTTTAAATCTTTATCAACCCTTAACATTTGATAGTAAATATTATTACAATTTGTCACTTCCAACAATGTACTGTTTACATTTAGAAGTCTATTGTATCATTGCTATAATTTGATGGATTCCTAGGATATCTGAAAACTAGTTATGTCCAGTAATCAATATCCAGGGGCAGACTACTACAATACTGAGATGCTGGTTAGTGGTCACCCAACAATAAGTGGCTCCACAACTGCTGGACAGCTGGAGTGAACCAGCAGCCACAACTGCACCAGTTCAGGATGAGGCCTTTCAAGCCGTTTTGGGGATGAACCCAAAAACACATCCTTGTCCCTTGCCCAGGGATTTTCCAGCCCTCTTCTCTGCCCCAAAATTTACCCCTCTTACCCCCTTCACCTCATTTCCCGCTCACTCCATTGCCAGAGCTTGGGAGAGCTCCCGAGCTTGAGTAGCTCGAAGCTTCAAGGAGACATGAGAGACAAGGCTTGAGGAAAGTGGAAAGCTCAAAGTTGAAGGAACATGGAGAGGACAAAGCAAAAGGAGCGCTTCATCCCAAATGCAAAAGTAGGAGAAGAAAGGTTATCTCCCTCCCTTTTCTACATTTTTTTTTTTCCTCCATGGTTTTTTTTTTGTGTTTTCATTTCTTTTCTTCTTTCATTTTTTTGTTTTTGTTTAAAGCGAAGAAGGTGATGTCACGCTTTGTCACAACCGTGTCATTATTTTCTTTTTTTTTCTTTTGGTTTTTGCTACGAAAAGGTGATGGCAGCAACTTGTCATCACCTAGTTTTTCATTCTTTCTACTTAAAGCGAAAAAGATGACAGCAACAAGCTTGCTATTGTCACATTTATTTTTCTTCTTCTATTGTTATTACTATGAACAAGGTGACAATAGCAACAATAGCAAGCTTGTTGTCATCGCCCATTTTTTTCTTCTTTTTACTTGAAGTGAAAATGGGCAATGATAGCAAGCTTGCTATCGTCACATTTTTTTTTCTTCTGTTATTGTTGTTGCAAACAAGGTGATAATAGCAAGGTTGTTGCCATTGCACTTTCTTTTTTCTTTCTGCTTAAAGTGAAAATGGGAGACGGCAACAAACTTGCTATTGTCACATTTTTTTTCTTCTATTGTTGTTGTTACAAAAAAGGCCTTTTTTTTTTTCTTCTATTTGTTGTTGCTACAAAAAAGACCACAATAGCAAGCTTGCTATTATTGCCCATTTTTTTTTTCTTTCTAATTGAAGCAAAAAAGGTGACGGCAACAAGCTTGTTATTGTTGTTTTATTTTTTTTGGTGTTGTTGCAAACAAGGCGATAACAACTACCGTTGCCTTCTTCAAGTATTTTACTGCAAAAAAGGCAGCAAGAGCCATCACCGTTTTTCTTTTTCTCTTTTTTTTTAAAGCTTACTTTTTTTTTTCTTCTTCTTCTTTGGTCCTTTTGCTACAAAGAATTGTTAATTATTCATTAGAATTGACAATTAACAATGATTTGGTGGTTTTTTTAAATGTTTAGGGTTATAATGGTTAAAGGAAGGAAACTAAAGAAAGTTGGTGGTGATTTGGAAGTTTAAAAACAAAATGTTGCTTCATCATAACCAACAATTGGGGAACAAAATGTTGTTCCATCAAAATCAACAGTTGATGAATCAAGCAATCCATGTGGCTTAAAGTTGGCAATGGTGGTTGTTTGTAATTCAAATGATGAAATCCCTCCCAATACAAATCGGGAATTTTAATCAAGAAATGGTGGGTTAGATTGTTTTAAAATTACATACATAAAATCAAATGCCAAAAAAACAATTGTACAAAAAGATTTAAATTTAATTATACCCGAAGCTTCCATCATTTCATGGAAAGTGCGGGATTTTTTTTTCGAAATTCTTTTATTGCATTACTTAAAAAAGTTAAAGTTTGCTGTAGTTGCATATGATTGTGTGATCTTATGTTTTGCAATACCTACATTATATTATATGATTGTTTATGTTTAAGGCTTTAAAGTTAAAGTTTTTTTATTACAAAATAAGGACTTATTTGCTTTTATAGTTTTTGGTTTAAATCTGGAACTTGAAACCGACCAAGCCTCTTAACCACCGACATCCCTTTCTCCACCTAATATAGCTAAGAAGGACAAAGATTGGATGAAAATTGGGTGGAAATTGAAGTGTAAAGTTGTCATTTGCATTGTCGCATATTCTACCAAATGGTTATTGACCAAACATTTGAAAGAAGTGCATGGCTTAGTGGTAGAAAAGGCCAAACCTTAGAGGCCTTTAATTTCTAAAAAAAAAAATTTGACATCAAAATCATGCTAAAATGAACGCTCGCATCTTAGGAGATGCCATGGTTGTGTAGAAACATAATGATAAAAGGTTGTTAATCACATTTGTGCCAAAGCCCAACGTGAGTGAAACTATAAACGTGGCAGGTTTAGTTTCAAACATTTACTGATCAAAAAAAAAAAAACTTAATTTTAAAAAATAATCAAATAAATTTCATAAAAAACCAAAAGAGAAAATATGTCTCTTACCTTTGTGTGATCTCTCCAAGCTAATTTTTTCCACTCTCTTTGAGGAAGGTATAGAATGAAATTATATTATTTCACATATGTCTAAACCCTAAAAATTTCCTCCCAAATTTCGTCTACTTTACGTTAATTATTATAGATTTATGAAAAGCTTGCTAACTAATTTATGTGTCCCAACCTTAAACCTAAACCATAATCCAATAATACATACTTATAATAATTACATGAAAAGATGTATTATCATGTCCATTCCATAAATAAATTAGGTAAACAAAATTTAATAAAATATGCTAACTAAATCAAAATGGCTACAATTATGACATTGTTTTGCACTATAAATTGTTTGTAATATGGGGACTTATGTTCATCATCCATGAACTAGGGTGAACCTTAATATATTGATGGGTAAGATTTCAAGGGGGTGGAAACAAGGAATAGGTAATTAATTAAATATTTGGCTATGTGAAAAAAAAAAGGTAGGTAGGTAAGCATAGTAGTAGGTAGGAAGGTCGGTGCATAGGAAGGTAAGTAGGTATATAGGTAGGTAGTTCAATTAGTAAGCAAATAGTTAGTAAATAGAAACAAAGTTCAAAGAGTAAGGTAAATAGATTAATAGGGTAGGTAGGCATGTAGGTAGACAAGTTAATGCATAAGAAACAAGTTACTTTATCAAGTTGTTTAGATTTGTAGAACACTTATATCAATAAGGTGGTTGTTTATATAAGATTGTTAAATGGTAAGATAGCTAGATCAGTAGGTAGTTAGTATAATATCTAGGTCAGTAGGATAATTAATTATTAGGGTAGTTATGTCAGCATAATTAATAAGATACTAAGATTGGTACAGTACTTATGAAAGTAGGAAGATGAATAGGATAGCTATGTGTGAGATCAGGTCCAGAGAAAAAATGGTCAAAAAAATAAATAAATCAACATCAAAATACAGTGATCAACAGCAAAAAGAAATGGACTGTGATGAACCCCATCTGGAGACAAATGAAAAAAACGCACCCAACCAATGAACAAAACAGCCAAGTGGTGCATTGGTGGCTGCTGTGCACTCTGGCCCTACTGGACACTCATTGCAGGCTGTAGCCTGCCCCTAGACACCAATCACCTAATACATAACGTATTGTGTTAAAAGTAAAGAGTGAACCAAACAGTTTCATAAATATGAGGGTAAAAGAAAAGAAGGAACCAACCAGTTTTGGTCCATTCCAACTGCACAAATATGACTTTGCATCCAGGATATGGCAGGCACTCCCTGAATCCCCCAAGTCCCAGATACTGTGTATAGTAGTGCAAGCTCCCACTAGTATGGGGTATGTATACATGATACAAGCATTTGTTGTTTTTATCCTCTTCCTAGTTGTCTATTGTTGTCATCCATCCCCCTTTGATCAGTAAGCCCATCTCAAGTGGTGCAGTCCACCTTCAAGGCACATGAAGCCTAGAGGGGATGAGTAAGTTTAGTTTTCTTTGTCCACCATGCATGACTTACGAATGATAAAGTATTATTTTATTTTATTTTCATTCTCTAATTCTGTCCAAACAAATATTAACCTGTGTTGTGAGTGTATACAGTTTGCAGTGTTAAATCCAGGGTTCATGTTCAGATCCTTTTGGCTTGGACCCAAGATGGCACCCTTTTCTTGGAACCGGCAGAAGAATCAGACTAGCAAATTATTTTTTCGAAACTAAAGTCAGAACTGTGGAAAAACCCTCTTGAACATAGGCTTAGGTTCTCTAAGTAAACAAGTTGATTTGTTTTGAAAAGTTGACAAGTAAACTTAACTTTTTTAGTTAAATATTAATTTTAATTAGTTCTCAAACTCTAAACCTTTATACACTTCTATTTTAATTTGTTGTAAACCGTTGTACCTGTACAATAACATTGGGGAGTGTGTAGTGTGTATAAAGAATCAGTAGTAGTTTTGGTATTGGGCCCAACGGTTCTTGAATTTGGAAAAACATGTCAAAACTGAGATTACAGGTTCTGTCAAAAAAAACAAAAAAAGAGCCACAAAACCCTGGTATTAACAAATGCAAACATGTATTATTTTTACATAATTAAAACATGTCTTAATCAAGTAAAAAGCAATGGCATAATGTAAGTGTGAAAGAAGATAAAAACAGAAAGCTCTGTTCTCCAAAAGCAAAATCCAAACGATACAAAAGAAGTTATGTCCAGAAATTATGTGCTCCAAGCATATGCAGCTCAATTTGAAATTCAAATTAAATTCTAACTAGTAGTTAGTCAATCTTCTAATCAATATATACTAGCCAATATATATACTAACTAATAACCCACTAATAACCTACCCTTAACAAGAGACTTATGTGAATGGCCACTATCAACAATTGCTCAAGAGTGCATGTGGCCTCCTGATCCAAATCTTCATCTACTATGATGGCTACTTGTGTATTGGAACAGAATAATACCATAGTAGGTCGGAGGTTAAACACTTTAATGCCCAATATTTAATATATCTTCTCATAAGATTTTGGCAGATACACTAAAATATAATTAATGTACTTATTAAGCACACCTTAATAACAGTTAATAATTTTTCAAAAGTCTAATTTTCATTCCTCATGATTATTTATGCCAAACTTGCCTACCTACTATGGTATGTCAAATCAATTTGCATGGGTTATGGGGTCATGGTGAGACAACAAGCTTGTTTGTCTGTGTTTAAAGGTGAAACATGTTTGCAGTTCATATAAATAATATGGCACTTCCAAACAATAACACACCCATCACACATTTATGGCAATTTGCCTGGCAAGCACATAGATTGAGGAATAATCACATATTATAAAGCATGAAGATGTAGGATTCACTTATGTTCAAAATAACAATCATTATACTTATTTATGTATCTATTTCAAAAATTCTAAGAGAAAAATGATCATACTTTCACTGTTTTTTGAACAAAATCCAGAAAGGAAACAATCATGAGTGTTTGAATTTCTTAAAACTTGTGCAGTATAGATTAGTATCCATGCTAAGATAGTCACAACAATGTAGAGCCTGTATACAAGTAATTTTTTTTCAAAGATATGTAGTTAGTAGTTACCCCTCTTGATCATAGACCATGCTGCGAATCCTGAACCTAGAAATCCAATTGGCATGTGCCAGGTGCAAACTAGGACCATCACGTGACATAGAGAGAATTTCTTTGTGCACAAATTCTTATGAATATATTTGGATAACATTTGGCCACCTTCACACATGGTTTGTAGGCCCTAGACCATGGAATTCAACTCCTCCCCAAGGCGAGAACTTAGAAATCAGAAAATGAACTTTGAGTGGATTGGGACTGTCAGTTGTAGTGTGCAGCGAGAATCAACTACTTTGAGGGATCTTTGCATGTTTTAATTTCCCCTAAACATACCCCTTTCCAAAAAATATTTTAAAAAATCTGTCAAGCAATAATAGATTTTAGCTTGACAGTACCCCCATGAATTTCTTCAGGTCCATCTCTTATAGCCTAAAGCAAATTTCCAGGAAACCTTCAAACTTTTTCTTTTTTTCGCCATGTAAGATTCCCTATTAGACTTTTCAGCCATTTTGAATTTCTAGGTACCATGCTGCAACGGGGAGGACATCTTTCCATTAGGTTACTCTGATCACCGCAGCTTTGGAGCTTATGTTTTTCCTGGTAATTGTGCTCATAGTCATTTCAAAGCTCCACCAGTCAAGCATTGACCAATTGTAAGAGCTGTGAGAGCTTTGAGTGAAATTGTGACTCACCATAGAATAACATCTGTTTTTTTTCATAAGAACATGTATTCCCAGAGTTCTAAGCATGATCAACTACATATTTTTAATGCACCTACGACTCTCCAATGGAAACCGACTGTCCTGCATTGGAAAAAGGGTCCTATGTCATTGGCTTTCCATTAGGCTATTGCGATCCTAGCATGATCACAGCACACTGTCTGTAATTGTGATCAGGAAACCTAATGGAAAGAGACCCTGAATCACTAGTGTGAAGTGAACTCAAATATAATAGCCTTTTCTTCCAATCAATCATTTTTTAATTTCATGGTGGAGAGCCAGGCAACCCTGCATGGCGGTAAACACCCCCTTTGAGAACTTTGCATGAAGTTCCCCATGATTAAGTGGAACACTCAACAATCAACCCAACAGTGAACATAAAAAGACAAATCTCACAAATGCCACATAGTTGCCAGAAATAAAAAATGTGTTACACAAACCGACATATTTTTCATTTGTAGCACACCAAGGGGTGTTTCCATGGTACTATGTCCACAAAAAAAGTCACAGTTTGACAATTTTCATTCTTAAAAAAAAATTATGTGTCTTTCTACATATTTGGAGGAGATTTTGTAATATAATTATGCAATTAAAGGTGGATAACATCCTAAACTTTCATTATGTTATGAAATTGATGCACATTTGAACAATGCGATGGTTGATTTGAATATATTTTTAACTTGCAAAAGCTTGTCACAAAGACTATAACATAATAAAGGGATTAAAAAACACTAGTTTTAATGGGAATTTGTTCATGAAATTTTTCAGATACAAAGAAACAACCATAATGAACAATCTTCCCTATGGGTGAAAACATGGTCAAAAGAGCCAAGGTAAAAGTCCTTTTCCAAGAACTATACATGACACGTGTAATTTTTGTGTTTGTTTATAACTTAAAATTATATATTCTGGATACCCAATTTAACATTGCATGTTCGATATAAAAAAAATTTGACTACAAATTAAATTACATTATATAATTATGCATTCATGCCCTCTATCACTTAAATTTTGAACTTTTGTCAAGATCACATTTTCAAATTTTATAAATTTCAAGGTCAAAAGCACATTTGAACCAAATTGATTATTAAAAGAAAAATCATTAATTAAAATCCTCAATTGTCCTTCTAATCATCAATGTTAAAATCCTTTCCAATTTTTAAAAAGAATGTTGAACATTTGGTAAAAAGTGATGGCGTCTGAAAAAAAATAAAGATTGTCCACTCTTGATGTTTGAGTGTTTTGAACATGCAAAAACATTTTTTATTTGTGTCAAACTTTGAACATAACCAAAATAAACATTAAAAATGTTTTTTCAAACCATATTTATATTAAACGAAAATTATGAAGGATACATTATTAACATTGTAGATGTTTAACTTTGTCAAAATGGATATGTTTAGAGGTCAAAAATGATCATTTAGTCAAGTTGTATGGTTTGATAAATCGTGAATTCTAGTAGAGTTATATGAAGTAGCTAACTAAGCTCCATCATTATTGCAAATTAGTTGTTAATACTAGTGACTTGCATAAATGATGGCAATAAACCTAAATAATGGCAATGTTATCTAAAAACATGTCATGGGAAAGTTTATTGCAAAACTAACTTCACATTTCAAGCATATCGACCTTGACCATATCTTGATTGAACATTTGCCCTCATATCAGAAGTAGCCTCATATGGAAATGTATCCAATGTGAAAGATTTTTTGTGATTTCATAACAACAACCAATTGCATGTGATCATTCAATCAATTGCGCATTTTGTTTTAAAAAACAAAACAAAATTGAAGCAACATTCATTTTCAACAAACCCAAGAACATTAACCATGGCAATGTCTACCAACTTTAAATACTATGGAAAAGATTGAAATAGGAACTATGATGCATGGATCATTCACCAGAAGTGAATGAGGGGATTAACAATGATGGGGTTTGCTTTATTGGATGCAAGAACCACCACTTCAACTATGTCTTGAGCAGCATTTGATTTCATTATTAACTTAAATAAACCCTATTGAGCATCCAAATCCCAACTTAATAAAATCATAAAAACCATAAAAACAAAATTGTCATCCTTAGAATATACCATGGTTCATGACATTTGTAAATTATAAAACCAAAAATAGAAACCTAGGCTAGGGTCTTGGATCACCATGATGTTCACTTAGTGCATTTGAAATTCAAAATAACATACAAACCACAAACCATTTGCAAATCTTTTGATTCATGACTCATGAATGTACTTTAAATTTTGACAATGTGCAAAACCAAAAACAGAGACTTTGGGGGCTTGGAAGACCACCATGATGTTCACTACATTTGGAATTCATAGGAACATATATACCACAAACCATTTGCAAATCTTTTGATTCATGACTCATGAGTGTACCCTGAAATCAAGAGATATAAAAACCAAAAATAATGAATGGTGGCTTTGGAATCATCATGTCCATTGTTCACTTAAAACTTAAGTGCATCTATAAACTTTAAAAAATCAAAACAAGCCAAGAGCTTATGTTTGCACTTAGCTTTCACAAGTTGCACTACAAGTGCAAATGTTGCTTATGTCATCAACAACATAACACTTATATTTCGGCAAATTGCACCCTGGTGAACCCATGTTTTCTCACCATTCAAAACAAATACAAGGTGTTCAATGTTGTTTGTATTCTAATCCATCACCCACTCAATCTATTCATGATCACCTTGTACCAATGTTTGAAAGGACAAGAACTCATTAGTGTAGAAGGAGGATGTGGTGTCACAATATAATGTGTATAATTGGCCTTGACAAACTTTCACTGTAGCTATGAAGTGACAAATAAATATATCCCTCCTCTAAGCAAATTTGAAAATGGATTGCATGTTCTCCATTAGTGGCAAATCACAAACTAGCCCAAGCAACAAAAGAATGTTGCATAAAAGCCCCAAGTTGGTCTACCACATAATAAAAAAAAAACAAAAAGGCATAGGTCAATTGGATGCAAATTTTCAAAAAAAAAAGAATAGGAAACAAAAAAATAAGATAAGCCTCACCTTTGCCACCTAGTTTGAATTAAAATCAGCTTGCATCACCACAACCAAACACTAGAACAAAAGGTTAAATTGTGACTAGGCTACGCAACTACTTTTTAGTTGCAAGTGACACTTTGCGAAAAAAATATTTAGTTGCTTAAAAAGCATCACAAGCGTAAATTAGTCACAAATAGTGGTGACGTCATGATGACATCATCAATCCATGGATGCACATGGAAAATTTTTATATGGTTTCATCCAACATATAAAATACTTCATTTGTATGGACATTGTGACTTATTTGCAACTATTTTGGTGGCAACCAATGTTTTGCCACTTGGAACTCTCTAATGTTGACACATGGTGACATTTGAATGCATTCTATAATCTTTCTTTTGTAATTGAAAAATATAAGAAACCCAATCTAGGCCATTAGATTCCTATGTTTAAATGGTCTTAAATTGTGACACATGGCATAATACAAATTTACCACGTGCAATATAAATTTAAACTCACACTAAATGAATTTAAATTAATATTTAGGTAGGTAGGTAAGTATGTAGGTAGGTAGGTTAATAGTCTAATACCTACCCACCTATTTAACCTACCTACCTATTTAGGCTAAGTACCTACCCATTTAGGTAGGTACAAGTAGGTAGGTAGGTCAAACTAAAAAGGTTGGTACCTAGTTTGACCTATTCACCTAGGTGAGTAGGTTTCACTAGGTACCTATTTACCTACCTACTTCGTTAGATAGGCAAGTAAGTAGGTAAGGAAGGTAGCTAGTAAACTAGAATGATGCATAAACATTTTCCATTTTCATTTTGAATTAAGTTTTTTCATTCGATCATCCCAAATGCCACAATGTTTTTATTTTGATAGTGGTAAATTACACACCTTCTGTATATGGTTTTCGATATGGGAGGGGAAAACAAACAATATGGGATAAGTTTTGAACTTACAACTTAGTTACAAACTAAGTTACACCTTAAAAAATTTCCCCACATCTTTTGTTATCATATTTAGACTTCTTTTTTACTAAAATAACTGAAATAATTAATAAAATAAATGACTAGTTAATCAGCTAATTAATTCTTTAATTATTATTTATTTACTAATTTATATCGTAAAAAAATTAATTATATATAATAAACAAAAATTATTCACTATCATCCACTTTAATTACTAATAATTTGTAGATGTTTAACTAACGGGTGAAAACACGATCAAAGGAGCTAAGGGCGCCAAGGTAAAAGTCATTTTCCAAATATTGCACATCACACGTGTCAATTTTTTGTTAGTTTATAACATTAAATTTTGTATTTTACATACCTTGTTTCACACTACATTTCAGATATAAATATATTTTGACTACAAATTGATTTTATATCATGTATATTATTCATTCATGCCCTCTATTGCATAAATATGAAATTTTTTTGTTAAAGACATATTTTCAAAATCCATAATTTTCAAGGTCAAAAGCATTTTTGAGCCAAATGAACTCAAATGGGTTATAAAAATAATTTTTATTAGTTTAAGTCTTTTTGCCCTTCTAATCATCAATGTTAAAATCTTCTCCAATTTTCAAAAGGATTGGTGCACATTTGGAAAAAGAAAAATATATGTTTGAAGAAAACAAAGACTATGCACTCTCAAAGTTTGAGTGCTTTGAACATGAAAAAACATTTTCAATTTGTGTTAAACTTTTAGCATGTAAACTTTGCAATTAATGAAAATTAATCCAAAAAACATTATGACAATTCAAACTATCATGCTTCACTTTTGATCTTTCAAACATACAAAAATGCAGCTTTAAGGAATGTCCACTCACTTGGGTGGTTCTTTTGCCTATGTTTTTGCCCTAATTTACTAATTATATACAAACGTTCAATACATAATATATAAATTCATTAATGGATATTAACTACAATATTAATTCATTAAAAATATTAATTAAACATAACAAATATTGGTTTAATTTAAAAATACAAGTTTTAAATTATGAATATTATGTCCAATTCTAAACTATACAATTACTATAATAATTGTATAATTAATCTAATTCTAAATATTACATTCATAATAATAAAATTACTATAAATTTAATTTTAATTATGAATTGTAACCAATAATTAATAATAATTACATTCAATTCTACATCATATAATTATTGTAATTATTGTAGTTAGTGTAATTATTTTTAGTAATGTACAAATATTATTAACAAGTATGAAAATTTATGTTGTGATAATAATGACTTAATTTCATTAAATTACTTTAATTGCAGTAATTCATTTTTATTATTATAAAAATATGAATAATTAGAGTGAATCATTGTTAATGGTAATAATTATTAATTATAAATAAGTAATTTTAACTTATAAATTAATTAGTGTATAGTAATTACAATATAAATCCTCTAAAAATTGTACATCCCAATTTAATTTTAATTTATAAATATAAATCATTTCAATATTGTGTAATTACTTACAATAATATCATTGTAATTAATATATTATTACTGTAAATATAGTGGTTTTATAGTAATTTTTTTCACTAAAATGATTTTACTCTAATTTGTTTTTATGACTGTAAAAATATTAAAAAATATTGTAGAAATTTATGTTGTAAGAATAATTATTTATTAAAACAAAATATTATAGGTTCTACATACAATAATTCACTATGATTGAATTACTTTAATTATAATAAGTACATGAATAATTCAAATTATAGTCAAACTATTATAAATATTATAAATATTACTTCAAATCATAAATTATGTATAATGCATGTAATTACAATAACAAGATTTACAGTAATTACCTTCATATTACGAAAATTACTATAAAAATTGTAAATGTTAATTATAATTATAATATAAAATATGATTATGAAGTGAAATTACATATTCTATTTTTTTAATTAATTTTTAGAATTTTAGAAAAATTAGTAATTAAAGTAGATTTATATGTTGGAACAATAATTATTTATAGTAAATAAGTAATTATAAATTATCTATATGTACTATAATGAAATTAATTACATTAATTACGAATTTCATTATAATTAGTGAAGAAATATTAAATGTGGTTTTTAATAATTTAATAATTTATAGTTTTTATATTAAAAATTAATTATTTTATTTGCAATAATTTTGTGATAATTATTGTACCTTTTTTATTATTGTAACAATTTATTAATAATGAGTGTAAAACTTTATGTTGTAATAATAAAGATTTAACACAAGTAAATTTTAAATTTCAAATAAAATAATTAATTATATTTTATATGTTTTAATTACAATAAATGCATTCAATATTATATGTATAGTAAAATTATTGTAAAGCATTTGAATATGCATTTTAATTATAAATTTAAAATATGACTCCTATGTTCTAATATAATTTTAATAATTTCAAAATATACACATATACAACTATGGATGATTGATGTATTGCAACCCTTACATATACCGTAATATGAGGGTGATATACATGCTTAGCTAGTCCATGAGAATAACACATATATATACGCTAATGAATTTGGAAAACATAATGTATACATAAGGCCTACTATATATAATTGTTAGGTACCATAACATAAAACACATAACTTACCCAATACAAAATTAGTATATACATAACTTAATGTATAGATAATACTAGATACCATTTTTGGGTCACTTTTGCAACTAATGGGCCATAGGAGGGCCTTTTAGGATGAAAATAGTGTGAAAAGTCATCCCATTGGAAGAATGAAAAACCCAATAATCACAACATAGTCATAAATGTGACCTAATAATGTGTAATGTGATTTTCAGTCACAAATGTAATGAATGTTATTTGCAAGCAACCATTAATCGCATGTAATCACAAATCAATTGGTTACATTTTGGCCTTTTTTAAATAATGAGAGGATGATATTTTGCCATTATTCTCTTCAAGGGTTCTAACATGGACATCCACCTTATTTTCACATTCTTTTAAAAAATTCCCTTTTGTATTCAAGGTTTGAACTAATTTTTAAAACTCCAAATGCCTTTTTGGATAATGGTTAAAATAACATGCATGTTCATTATGAAGACCTCAATCCGAGCAAGGTCAAATCCCCCAAAAGATTGGACAACCAAGTTTGCCCTATGGGCAACACAATGAACACCCATCAAAAAAAGAGCCTATGAATCATTTATTTGTTTTTGTGACTCTTATTCCCCCTTCGAAAAAAATAACCCCATCAACTCCAAAGCACAATAGTTTTTTAAACATTTGGGTGCAATCATACTAACATGTATTGAAATTAAAGCAAGACTTTTAAGGACTTTTAAGAACTTTTAACCTCTTGTAACCATTGCTTAAAAGCTACATAAAAGCAACTTAAAGTAATTTTGACACTAAAAGCACAATTTGAAAATATTTTTTAATGACATATTTTGGATTTTTTTAATATACACCTTAACATAATAGTATTAAGAAAGTTTTTTTAAAAATTAATATTTTTTTGAAAGACGTATTAAAAAGCTTCCAATAAATTTTTAAAAATAAAATAGTGGTTTAGGGGGGCACATGTGGGTCCTAATAAAGTGGTTAGACCCATTTCTTCCTTGGTTAGCCCCCCCACTTTTGAGCAATGTAGCCTTAATGATTTCAATGAGATTTTTAAAACCAAATGTATCCATAATCCTCTCAATACATGTACCAAAATAGGTACCCTAGTCCAACCAGCAACAACGTACACATGGATACATATCTAAAAACCATTATCAACTATTGTGACTTCATCACAAGATGAGGTAATGAATTAGGCAAAGTGTATAACCTCAATAGTGGCATTCTCAAATTGGGTGTGCATGAATTTAACAAATACCCAACCAATAGAATTTGACCAGTGTATGGTTGGATTGTTCAAGACTCTTAAACTAGCAAACAACTCATACAAGGATTCATAATCAAACATTGGATGACCATGCACAAGGATATGAAACAATGTTTTCATTTGACCATTTTTGATTCCCTTTATCCACAAGATTGTTCACTTGGTCCAAAACTAACTTTGAACCCCTTTGTGCATACAAGTTCATGTTTTTCAAGTGAGCACAATCTTTGGCAATGTATTCCCCACCCTTTTGCACTCCAGGTTTTGGCAAATCCTACACAACAATTTTACAACCCTCATTCTTTGTTAGAATGTCCCATTTACACCCAACAATCAAGTTTTCCTTGTTTTCAATCAAGGATTAAACCCTACATTTCACAACATGAATAAAACCACCTTTTATCATTACACCTCTTGCCCATGGTAACTTGATTAGGTCCCACTTTGTTTGGAATTTTCTGGTGTTTTCATAATTTTTTTCTATTTCTTCCTTTGGTCATTAGAACCTAATTTCTCTTTCTTTCAATGTGGGTTAGATTGTGAATTAGACAATTCCACAATCTCTTTAACTTCTACTAACTTAGATGGGAATTTAGGATGGAATTCATGTAAGACTTTTGGCACATCAAAATTTTGCATATATGATCCAAATTTATTAGAGGATTTTCCATCCTTGTTGCATCCATGTTCTTAGTTGGATTGATTACAAACTCAGGTGACCATGTTCCACTTAGAAGTGATTTCAACCCATTAGATGAATTGTATGACCTTGGAAACATTGTGGAATTAGACACAAGCCAAAGGGGCATTGTGAATTTAAGGTTTTTGGAGTAATTAAAGTATTGGAAAATTGTAGATGATATATTTTAGTAAAAGTGTTTAGCATATTTTGTCAACAAACACACATGAAGCTTTTAAACAAATTCAATCAAATGAATGCACTTTAAGGTGGACAAAAAGTGGCACATGTGATGTCCACAATTTTCCTTTTTCATAATTTTTAATGTGAATATTTGATGTTTTGGGAATGAAAATTAGTCCATTTGAAAGTAGGAGACAAGAAGAATACCTAAACCCTAAACTTACAAGTTTTCAAATTATAACACATGCTCTGATTTGATCAGCTAGGAGAAAAGTTAGAAGCAAAACCATTTTTTTAAATTTTATAATTGGCAAATGATATGTTGGGTAGTAATGTCACTTTTTATAAAACAACACTTATCAATTTTTCCATTTAAATAAATTACGGACTTTCTAGACTATTAGTAATCTTGTAAAATCCTAATAAATTAAAATATTAAATTTGATTGGAAACCTTTATTTTGGCATTACAATAGCCTCGTAATCATACTAAGAAAAAAATCAACAATTAAAACATGTTTACTATGTAATAAAAGTCCATAACATTTTATATGGACTATGACACAAAAAATCTTGTAATCATTTGAAAAGTCCACCTTGTAATGAAATGATGGCATTTTATCTTCAATTTTTAAATTTGATTTTTCAAATGTAATTATAGTTTAATTAAATGAGTCCCTTTTTAAATTTTCGATCAAACCTCAACACATATTATACCAAACTTAAAGGTACCCCATAAAATCTACCCATGTGACACCAAAAAATGGATTGTCTAGTGTGCAACCATCCAACACTTAGACAATCTATCAACAAACACATGTGAAACTCTTAGACATTTTGTTGACAAACACACATGAAGTTTTCAAACAAGAAGCACTAGAAGGCATTTTGTCAACAAACACACATGAAGCTTTCAAGTAATAAGTTCTTAGATGATCTATTGACAAACACACATGAAGCTCTCAAACACTTTGTCAACAAAACACATGAAGTTTTTAGATAAGAAGCTTTCAAACATTCTATCAACAAACACACATGAAGCTCTAAAATAATAAACTTTTAAACATTTTGTCCATAAACACCTGCAAAGTTTTCATAACTCACTAGACTTAGGAATCAAGACACATTTGAACTCTTTCAAATTTCAATTCATTAACTTCATGATTCATGAATTAGGTCTCAAACTTTAAGCCTATAAGGATTGAATCTGAATTCAAAAAAAATAACACACCTTGTAATTTGTAATTAGATTCGAGCCTAGTAGAAATTAAATAGGAATGGATTTAATGCAAGGTAGTTCAACAAAAATCATGATTTGTGAATTGTGATCAACTTTCGCAATGGAGTAATAAATAAATGCAAAAAAGGGACCTAATTTTTCAAGATTTAGAAATTTGGAAGTTGGAACACACCTTGAACTTTACAAATGCCATCATTGATCATCATCTCTCATTTAAACATTGAATCTCAATTCCCTTTTGCAAGCCACAAGTTGCACTTTTCAACCATGAAAACCTTCCTCTTATGAGTCTTTAAAGTTGAAATGACCATTCCATTAATTTTGCACATATCCATAAACACACAAAAATTGTATAGAAACTGTGTACACTATAAACTTTACAAAACCAAGTTGAAGCAAATAAGTGAAGTAATGAGATGGGGAGTGAGGTTCTCGAGTCCATAATAACCATTTTAGTTTTCAAGGTTTGCAAGAAAAGAAATAGGTGCTTGTACTCCTTGTAATAATTAAACACCATTAAGTTGATTTTGGTGATCCCTTGGTGCTGGGATAATGCGAGCCACACCTGCTTGCTTTTTGACTATTTCTATGATTGTTTTTGGGGAAATATTCCTAGAATATTTTTGGAATATTCTTGAAAAAATCTTTAAAAAATATTTTTTTTAATTTTAAATTTGCTTCATATTATTTCATCAAGGTTCATGTTAAAACTTTGGTAAAAAATGTCATTTTCAAAAAAATTGAAATCCATTTACAAGTTTTTTTACTACTTAAAAACAAGCGATAAAGTGTTTAATGAATGTTTTTACTAATTTTTTATTCATTGGATTAATTTCAAACTAATTCACATGTTCCCATGATATATTAAAAATACAACTATATAAACAAATCTTACAATTTCAACATAAAATTAAATTACAACTTTAAAGCATGAAAAAACCAAGCAAACGTTACACTTGTTATGGTACGTGTTATTATGATTGCACCCCCATGTTATTATTGGATCTAATTTTAGCAAAACCAGCTCATGTATTTCAACAACCTATAGGCAAAAAACTTGCACTTTGAGTTCGCAAAAACAACATTTAAGCTTCAAACCAAAAAACAAAATGGCACTTGGGTCCAAGCTTGGGCATGGTGGGCAATGAAAGTATTCACATAAACATTTATTGTAATAACCTAAACCCTAGCAATATGAATGCCTAATGTCAATGTAAACTAACAACCATTCAATTCATTAAACAATATTCATGGTGAAACAAAATAGAATCCTCTTCTTAAGCTAGTTGCACCTCCTTGGCCAAGGTCGAAATTTGGGCACGGATTGCCAGAAAAAACCCTACTCCTTAAAATAATTGAAAAGAAAAATCAACTCAACCTTTTAAAATATTGAAAATAATGGGTTTTAACCACCCCCACTTGCTATCAATAAGATCTGAACTATAATAAACAATAAAAACCAAGGTTCTATGATATTTAGTTCAATAATTATTCCATTAAGAGCAGTGTTGAAATTTCAAAATAGGTAGTGGACCAAAAGGCAATGGTGGATGGGCTAGAGAAATGAAAATTTTGCATAGAATTAAATGGTGTTTATTTTATTTTATTTTATTTTTCTTGCTAGATGGCATAATTTTCAAAGTCATCTTGGGAATTGGTAAAACAAGTTGTAAGATTGGAGGACCTATATTATTGTTGTTAGAAAATTGTTCCAATGTGCCTTGTAAAAAGTTTTTACGTCAACATTTTGTATTCCAATAATAAATTGAAGATGTCCTGCCTAGAGGTGATGATAACGTGAAAGTTTGAACCTTAGAAAGGTGCATTTTCATATCCCATGCTAGGTGTCCAAAGATGAAAAAACTTGCTATCTAATCATTAAGTGGGTGTAAAACATAAACATTTTTATCCAAATCAATGTCATTAGAAACTTACTTCATTAGTATCTCTATTTTTGAAGTGGGGTTCATAATAAAATAAAATATACCCTAGGTATGAAACACAAAAACTTACCAATTTCATGGGTTGCATAAGTCCAAACCTTACATATTACATCGTGTAAACTTGATGACAAATTGAACTTGAGTATGAAGAATAGTTAGCTCTCATATTGATGATAGATGGGCATTGAACATAGAATGGGATCTGGATTTCATGTAAGTTTACAATTGCATTTGAGGAGACAAGGCAAAGCCTCAATAGACTAATGAACACTAAGACATTTAATCCAAAGGAAAAATATCAAAAAAAATATTAGGGTCGATGTTGGATGGCAAAATGCTAAAATAAAATAATTAGTAAGAGGCATTAGAATTATTGTGTTGATGTTATAATATTTAATAACTATGAAACCATGCTTTTGCATCTTCATTTTTGTTTCTTATGTTAAATAATCAGCATATTATTCTCATTCTATGCATGATATTTGACCATAATCAAGTTTATGTTGAGCTTTTTTTTAGGTTATAATGGAGCAGTTTGACACCAAGGAAATGGCAAAAGAATACCCCTAGTTTATAATGGGGGTATTAGTCTAGGTTGAAAATGGTGATAAACCATTTTGGAAATAGAAATTTCATGCAACCAATGAAAAAGCTAAGGGTTTTTAGTTTTCTTGTGTTGGGTTTTGGGGGGTAGTGGTGGGGGGGATTTTTTGTTTTTGGTTTGTTTCCCACTATGTTCCTTAAAATGTCCCAAATAACACCTCATTTTAATCCCATATTGTTTGGCCATGATTCACCTTCCATGTATACAACTTATAAAAGGGGAAGGACAATGGGAACATCATGCTTATAAACTTAACCTTCTCATTGGTTCCTTCATCTGCTTTAAGGGAAAGTAGAAAAAAACATCATGCCTTTATTTTTAGGAGGGAAGCATATTTAAGCTTGTATATGGGGGCCCAACATAAATACCCCTAGTTTAATCTATGACTTTGTGACATCACATGCATTGAAATACCTAGATATAATCTTTTCAAAATCATGTTGGAATATGTGTAACAAAGATTTCAAAATGATGTATTACATGTCAAAACACTTTGAACTATGTGAAAATGCAAATTTCATTTTAAAAAACCAATAGTTCATTTTCAAGGGGGTTAGAATCCCATGCTAGAACCTTTGGCTTTACATGGAGAACATGGAACCTAATGAGATCAAAGGAACCTAATGCCATCAAAGGTTGCTACATTTGCAATTCAAACCAATGTCAATGCATGAAACAAATGATCAAGTGTTGAGAACATTAGGAATGAATAATGGAATGAGATCAAATGGATTAGGCAAACCATATGGACTTGATCCATGAAGCAAACAATCATGATTGAAGGATTTCCTCATGGAATTTCTTTCCAAAGATCACATTATAATATAGTGATGTGACATGATTTTCATGGCCCAATGGGGAACATCTACAAGTGCATGTTTTCAAATTTATTGATGTAGAAGTAGGATCACCTTTTCTAATAACCCAAACATGCCCCAAAAAATGAAGCCTCCATCAAAAAGGTGTCCTAGAACTTGCTACCTATTACAACTCAAAAACATTTCAAATGACAAGTTGCAATATAGTTTCCTTACGAGCTTGGAAATTTTTTGGGGATTTTGTGTGTCCAATAACCTTCCATGCATAAAATTTGAAAATGCAATCCCATTTTACTTGCAGAAATTAATTTAAAAAAATTATTAACCAATTGAAATGGTATAGCTATGACCCAAAAGAAGCTAATGATTAAATTGTCACCAAAGAAGTGTGTATGCTTTCTACAACAATTTCCATTTAAACTCTTGTTTTACTCTTAAACCACATGCACAAAAATGACCCTAAAATTGTTTAACTCCTTCATAATCTATAAAATCTATATTGAAACCAATTTTCTAGTGGGCCATAGAATGCCTTACATAAACCCAATTTGGTTACAACTAATAGTGTTACCTACACCTTTTAATTGCACTAGTATGACTTTAATTGAGGTTTTGTCGGGAATCAAACTGGTCATTTTTTGTTCACTTGATCCTTTGAACTATTAAAACCTACTTTGATTATGCAATGCATCAATTAAGGCTCTACATGGTAACAATAAAACATTTGAAATTCTCATTTTTTCGTACTCCCAACAATGTAGACTATCCCAACCCCGTTTATTAACAACATGAGGTTTTGTTCAAAATCCATTAAAAATGTGGGGTAAATTTCATAAACACAAACTCAACTTATCGATTCATTTCTTGCAAGATCATTTAAACCTTCAACCTCACAATCTGCTCCAACTCAAGGATACTCCCAAAAAATGGAGGTTTCTCATGTTCTAAAGTTCAATATAATTCACTATTAAAATTCCAAGTTTTTCAAACTATGCACATTGACTGAAATGTTGTTTTTGATTAAATAACATGTATGCTTTGACTAGAAGCCAAAGTACTAAATGACATGAGTATATTTTGACTAATCAATTTGATTATAATGATTGATTTAACCATATGTCAAATAACCACCTAGTCAAATTTTAACCCCCAAAAAACCACCTCAATTAAAAGGACTATGTTTTAATCAATAAGGCCAATTACAAAATGGTTAAATAAACAAGTTTAGTCAAAATAACTATTGGTTTAATAAAAAACCCAACCCACCTACCTATCAACCAACCATAAGGTTTACTTGTTAGGTTTGACCAATTTTAGCCAACCATTTAAACCAAATTTAACCATTATATTCTGATATTAAATTTGGCCATTAGATTTAATTAGTTAGATTTAACCATTAAATATATATATATATTTAGGTTTAACCATTAAATTCAACTTAGGTTTAGCCATTAAGTTCAACTTAAATTTAATCATTATGTTTAACCATTATACTTAGTCATTGAATAATTTTAACCATTCAATTTATATTAACTAGGTGAATTCATGGTCAAAGGAGCCAGGGGTGCCAAAGTAAAAGTTGTTTTTCAAGGATTGCAAATGACATGTGTCATTTGTACATTGGTTTATAACTTAAAATTATGTATTTCAGATACCTCATTTAGCATTGCATTTTAGATATAAATACATTTTGACTACAAATTGATTTTATATCATGTATATTATGCATTCATGCCCTCTATCACATATATATGAACAACTTTTGTTAAAGCCACATTTTCAAAATCCATAATTTTTAAAGTCAAAAACATTTTTGAACCAAATGTGATCAAATGGGTTATAAAAATAATTTTAATCAGTTCAAGTCCTTTCGACCTTCTAATCATCAATGTTAAAATTCTCTTCAATTTTCAAAAGGAATGGTGCACATTTGGTAGAAAAAAAATGTTTGAAAAAAACAGGGACTATCCACTTTTGAGGTTTATGTGCTTTGAACATGTAAATTTTTATTTTTTTTGTCAAGTTGTGAGCATATACAATTTTCAATAAATGGAAAATATTCCAAAAAACTTTATGACAATCCAAACTCTTATGCTTCCCTTGTGATCTTTCAAACATATAAAAATGCAATTTTAAAAAGTGACCACTCACTTGGATGGTTCCTTTGATTCTGATTTTACCCAATTAACATATCATTTAATCATTATATATGTTTAACCATTAAATTTAGCCATTAGAATTAATCATTAAATAAATTTTGGTACTAAGTTTAGCCATTAAATTTAATCATTAACTAGATTTAGCCATTAAGTTTTGCCATTGGAGTTAATCATTAAATATATTTTGTCACTAAATTTAACTATTAAAATTAATCATTAAAAATATTTAGCCATTAAATGTAGCCATTGAATTGAATCATTAAGTTTAGCCATTAAATGTGGCCATTGAAATTTGTCATTAAATAAGTTTAATTACTAAATTTAGTCATTATATTTAATGATTAAATAAGTTTAGCCATCAAATTTAACCATTGGATTTAATCATTAAATAGGTTTAGCCATTAAATTTAACCATTGAATTTAATCATTAATTAAATTCAACTATCATATTTAGTGGTTAAATATTTTTAGCCATTAAATTTAGTCCTTGAATTTAGACATTAAATAAGTTTAGCCATTATATTTAATCATTCAATAGGTTTAGCCATTAAGTTTAATTATTAGATTTACTTATTGGATTTACTCATTAATTAAGTTTAACCATTAAATTTAGCCACATATTTAGTCGTTAAATAATTTTAGCCATTAAATTTAACCATTGGATTTAGTTGTTAAATAAGTTTAGTCATTAAGTGTAACCATTGTATTTAGTCATTCAATAGGTTTAGCCATTAAGTTTAACCATTATATTTAATTGTCAAATAGGTGTAACCATTAGGTTAACCATTGAATTTAGTTATTAAATAGGTTTAGCCATTAAATTTAATCATTAAATAAGTTTAACCATTAAAATTATCCATTAGATTTAACCAATTACTTTCTTACAATTATGATGGTGTAATTCATTGGTAAGGACTTGGTTTGTTATGGTGAAGGTGAGAGGTTCAATTCCTAACATTTGCAACCTATGTGTATGTTTAGAGGCTAGGGTCACTAGGTAGATTATATAGGTTAGGTTAGGTTATACTAGCCTAAGGTAGGTTAGGTCATCACCTACCTACCTACATTTCTGATTTATTTATTAACCCATTGACTTATGACTTGACCAACCAAATGATGACATGTGGGGCATTGAAATGACTTTACAACATGTCACATTTTACCAATAGTCAAAAATTTTAATCAAAAGCATCACCTTTAGGTTGGTCAAAAAACCCATCCTAATCATACTGGACTTGTTAAAATCGTCCTAAAAAACCAAAGTGGTTTTTTGACCCCCTATCACTTTGGGGTATTTTCTAGTCTGAAAATCTAGTTTGAAAAACCTGGAATTCTAGTAGTGATTTCAAACCCATTTAGTTATGGTTCCCCACATGTAATTCCAACAAATGCATGATTATATAGTTATCTACATACACAATTAACTACATCTCGAATCTCCTTGAATTCATCATCACTTTTCAACTCCGACCCCTTATATAAAGTCATGAGTACATCGTTCATTATAATTGGCGCATTGGAAGAGAAATAATAACTACAAGCGAAAAAAACAAAAGAACACACAATGCCCCAAAAAATGAAATATGATTACTTAGCTTAATGTTGGCCACTTTATATGCTCCAAACACCACCATAAATGTAGTCACATTCTTTTCCATTGGAAACTTTATCAAAATAAACTCTACATTAGATAAAAACAAAAGACAAATATCCTTGCTTCACATGTGCCTTCATGGGGTCCTTTATTGTTCTGGATGAATTAGGAAAGCAAACAACATCCAAACTCTTATTTGCCATCTTTGCCGAAAGTAAACCATGACAAATCAAAACCCTAAACCTTTATTTGTTCACACTATGGACATTCAATAGCCACTCCATATCCATTTACACAACAACATATGTTGTGTGCAAAACAATCTTTGTTTTTTCAATTTTCTAAAATATGAATAAATAACAACCATCTCAAGATATATTTAGCATTTATTGATAATAGGTTTTTTGAAACCATCCAAAGTTTTTTCCAAATAGTAACAAATTGGTGATAAACTACCCCCAAACAAAGAAGACAATCCAAGTGATGACATTTCTTCAAAAACCAAAATTTCCTTCATTTTTTTGGTGATTTTCTTCTTTTTTTTTTAAACTAAAATTTTGCAACAAAATATTCTTTTTTTTTCTTGTTGTTGCAATGCAAAAATTCGCCCAAATTTTTTTTCATGAAACAACAATTAATGAATTTGTAGTTTTATGGCTAGTTATTTGATTTGTTCAAAAGAATTGAGAACTATGGTTCTATACCAAAACTAGGTCTTTGACTTTTGAAAATGGTAGGCATGAATCCTAGGAACCACCTTGATAATTAACAAAAGGGTCTCGTCCTTATTCTAATAATCCATAAAATGTTGGAGCAAATCCACCTAGGAAACATTCTGTCAAGTGGGAATGAATTTCCAAACATATGTTCCAAATTGTAATTGTTGTCTTCACACTATTCTTTACTATAACTACTAACTGGCAAGCCCAGAATAGCAAAACAATATTCATACCTCTTGATTTTTGCCTAATTTCTAGCTTTCTTAAATGGCAAAATTGGTCATAGTTTGTTATTTCTGACCAACCTATCCTTATTTAGGACCTACTTAAGGTATTTTACAAGTTACTATAGACCCTTATGCCAAGGAAGTAGCAAGGACTAGTAGATTCTGCCAGGTTGCACCCTTAATGGGATTTTGCATTGACAATTTCCATGACAAAATCTACTAGGCACTACTTGTTTTCTAGTACATAAAATGCCAATGAGTGTACCAGGGCTTATTTTAAACTGCAATAAATGTTTACACAATAATCTCAATTCAATATTTTGATTTTCAATTTTGTGATGTAGCTAAAATGGTGAATCATCCATATGAAAATTTAGCGAAATTTGGATATAAAGCAAATATGAAAGTTTTAAAAAATAAAAGGATCCTTCTATATTCTTGGGTACCTATTGGACCTTAACATAAAAATCTAACAATTTAAGAAAATTTCACAAGATCTGAAAATTTTAGGCCATTTTTTTAATGAAGAATCCTTTGTGTAGGTCAAAATCATTTTTTTTAAGGTTGAAATTTGGCAAAATTTCAACCCCCAAAAAATCACTAATTTCAAGAACCATCGAATACTTATGAGTGCTTTCATACTAAAAGTATGGCCACACTTGGTGTTTAAAACTTGCAACTATCATCACTTAACATTAACAAAGTAAACGAATCACCATACCACATCTTTTAACAATGCAAGCTACCACCAACCTCTTAAACATTATTCCAACATGTTCTCACGTGATTTTAATTAGTAACTAACATCAAGTTATCTTTTGGGAGTTTGCAATCTAGTTCACACTATTGTTGGGCAATTATCTAATTTGATTAGCTATAATCATTAGTTCTAGTTTTAATTTATTTGAATCAAACTAAAACCGAAATTGGGTTTCAAATTGGATTTGGTTTTGGAATTGGAATTGAAATCAAAACCAAAACAAAAACTTGGACTTGGTTCTAGAATCAAAATTGAAACCTGAAGTTTTGAAAAAAAATTGAGGGAAAATTTGTTTGAAACTAAGTGTTAATTGACATATTTAATGAACGATTTCAAACCAAGTTATTCGAAATCAAAATTAAGTCTAATTCTAGAACTGAAATTGAAACCGAAACAAAAATCAAAACCTAAATTAAATTTTTTTTCAAGAACCTAACTCCACAACTTGTAAGTAAAATAAAATGAACAACTTGATTACCTTGTCAAAACTGGAACAAGTAGATTAAAATAATAACAAAAACCCATTATAAAATTGTGGAACATTGAATGTTTTCAATTCAATGATTAAATATAATATATGTTTACACTAATGTGTATTGATTTTCATATTTCAAATTGTAAAAGTAGGTTTTTCAAAATACAAGTAGCTTTTGACGTTTACTTTTCACTATGGGCTTTTGGTTTCAAGTATGTGAAAATAGGTTCTTACAAAAAGGAAATGACTTTTTTTTTAATGACTTGCTAAAACATATGTTGATCTTCATTTCCCAACTTATTACATATCAATTTCATTAATTTTACTAACCAAAAAGTAGGTTTGAACATGTATTTTTCAGTTGGTTTCAAATGTACTTTTTATCTACTTTTTAAATCCATTTGTTTTTATCTTTTTTAAAATTAGATTCATATAAACTTAATAAAGCAAACTAATGCTACTTGACAGATACTTTCACCTAATTTAATGCTATTTTATGGTAGTTATATGAGTAGCACAAGGTTGAAATGAAGATGTCTACTTTTTATGTCTATTTTCTCTTGCTTTGACCCAACATTCCATTTTTATGGAATCAAAACTAGATCCATTTAATTTTAGTTTTAAAAATTGAAACTTGAGATTCTTCATAAAAGGCAAGAATTGCCCAACATTGATCCACACTTATAAATATAAAATTTCCCCTTTCTTTAGAAGGAGAGATAAAAAAACTAAGATAGACAAGGATTCATGCTAAACATTGAGATAATTTGTCATTTTTTGATACTCTAATTAATATTGGTGTTTGGCTTTGAAATTTATTTAACTATATTTAAAAATTTTAATGTTAGTTAACATTGACTAGTAACACCATCTTACCATTCATGTTATGTCGCATGCCACCTAAGATTTAATGTTACTTAATATTTTAGATATAAATTGATGGTTAATTTTAACATCCTTAAGATTAACTTAACATTGGATTAACATCAGGTCTAGCCATACTTCAACGTCCATAGTCCAATCCTATTGTGGATACTCCAAGTCCATAATACAAAAGTCTGATCTTCTGGTCACAGGTATCAAGGTACCCGCAAAAGTGAAACAAACAGAGCACAGGCTCCCACACCTAGGAAAAGAACCTACAAAAAAAGTACCCAAATAAGTGTAAGGTAAAGCCCTAGGGTTTCTGTATTCCCCATATAGAGGAACCTAGACCTAGGATGAGAATTTTAAATGGAAAATTCAAATGACATTTAAATCATAAAGGGAAACATTTTAATCCTTTGAAATCAAGGGGTTAAACTAACTTCCTTCAAATGAAGTCAAATTTTAAAATATTAAAGATAATTTATTCTTAGGGATATGGTATCTTTAAACATTTACCCCATCCTTAAAGCCCAATGACACGCATCATTTGCCAACTCAATTTTTGGGTTATTTTATTTTGTGTGTGTGAATGAGATAGAGTTGAGGTTAATTTATTCTCTTAGATTATTCCCTTTACAACCTTGGTGTGAATCCATAAGTAGGTGTAGATGCCTCCCATTCTGAAGGAGTAGGTGCAATATCTATCCTCTTGTCTAGGAGGGATAGTTGAGGATTTAAAGGGCGCTCCAAGGCACTAGAAAACCCTGCGAGTGCTTTACAGCTACAAAGAAACTGAAAAGTTTGGCAGCAAAAGTGCCTGCCCTTTTCTCTACCTAAAAACAAACAACAAGTATTCTATCCTCCTTTCCCAAACATTGTTGGGTTTTCCTTTTGGTGGGAATGGAATGTGAATTGTGTGTTTCAAGATGAATCCTGAAAATGTGCCAATTTCATGTGTAACAGAAAGAGAAACCAGAGTTAAAACATATTCCTGATCATTCTTAAAATTATAAGCACATGCAACAGGATTCAGGACATGATATGCCCAAGTGATTTTTTTCCAAATTTCAGATGTTATGCCATTAGTCATTGACTAGCATCCAAAGAGGGATTTAGCATTAAATGGTGACAGGTTTAAAGAGCACTAAAAATGGTAAATCAGCCAAAGAAATTGAATGCAGTTTTTTTCCCTCAGTCTGCCCTTTGCCCTGTTTGTTTTTACCTTGTCATCATACCTTGATCACATTTTGAGTACATGTTATGCATGTTTTGGACGTGTTATGGGTATTAAGGGTATATAACATATCATTGGCATGTTATATGCCATTTGGAACATTTCTTTGGAACATATCATTCCATGTTATGAGTGCAAAATGTGGCCGGGTGTCACTTAATTTGCTTCAGAAAATATGAATGGGGCAATGGGCAGACTGAGTGAAAAAATTGCAGCAATACCTTTGTACTGACTGCATTCAATCTCTTTGGCCATTTTAACATCTTCCTAGAAAAAACTAGTTTTAAAACTGCTACCAAATTAAAAGCAGAGTCTAGGGTAGAACTGCCTATCACCAAACATGTACTTGTTATTGAACATTTTTCAGTATTTTCTTAATTCCCTAGCCAAATTGAGTGATTTTTATGTTATTGGATCACAAACTAGAGAGTTACAAATGTTTTTTGAGCATCAGAAGTAAAGGAGCAATGCAGAGGAAGAGGACAAGTGATAGTTTGTTTCAAAAAAATAGCTCTAGACCCCTCTCTACTTCCAGTCTCATATCTTCCTCATTTTCAGTTTATTTTGAGTGATTTAAAACTTGATGAGTGTGCCAACTAGGGTTTACAAAACTTCTTTGTATTCCAGAGGCAAACATGTAACAATAAAAAAATCTTGAGCTCAAAATCCTAATTTGTTTTAAGTCACTCATCATCAAACACTAAACCCCCTTAGACCAAACACCCCTCCCATATCTTGCCAATTCTTTTATTGAATTGAGAGATGTTTGCAACATTGGAAGCACTAGGTGGAGGGCTAAAAACCCTTTCAGAATCAAAGGAACAATCACAAAGCTGTAACAATTACATACTGGTGTAACAAACCCAACTATAGTAATGTATCCTTATACTCTCAAAACGATTTTTTAACCAAAAAAATGATATAAAAAAATAGAAATAAAACTCAGTTATTGGTAAACATAAATGTCTTTTTAAAGAAACAAAACAAATCACTAAGATTACTCAGGGAAAATTAAGTGTTTCCCGAAATGAACAAAAAAATCAGTATACTTACAAAAAAATCGAATTAAACCTTAGGTCAATATTCTGCATGAAGGCTTCACTTACTCTATGTAGTATGTACCAGTGTTGGATGTGTATTTGATTTTGTTGATAACCATTGATTTTGGTTCTTATTTAAGAACCACAACGAAAAAGCTCATCTTAAAGAACCTCAAAGAACCACTGGGTTTGATGAACTTAGAACTGGCAAGAGAACTGCTGGTTTTGTAGGCTGACTTACGAGTTTTTCAAAATGATTGGAGAACCGTGGTTATATATTTGAACTGGTATTTTGGTCAGTAGTCATTTGGATTTTCTTGAAAATTTTGAGAACCATGGTTATATAGCAGAACTTGTATGTGGGTAAGTATTCATTTGGATTTTCTCAAAAACAATTGAGAACCATGGTTATATGTCAGAATTGGTATCTTTGTAAGCAGTCATTCAGATTTTCTCAAAACATTGGAGGACTGTGGTTTTATACCAGGTTCTGGTTCCATGATGCTTTGAAGAACATGGTCATGGACCTTAAGAACCGTACTGATAACCGGTGGGGGTTGTGCCAATTTTTAATATATACCCAACATGGGTAGGTATGTACTACTGTTTGTTGATTACCCTGTTTCACTAGTTAGAACCCCTAGTTCCAAATTCAAGGTAGTAAAAACTGAATTGGAATTGGGTCTGATTTTGGATCCAGTTCTGGTACTGGAACCAAAACTGGAATTTCTTAAAATAATTTTGTTTTGGAAAAAAGGTCCTGAACCAGGGCCAACCAGAGGTTAATGTCAGTTCCAGACTGGGATACCCAGAATTGGACCAAAAATCGGGTCTGATTTCCAAAACCAGCACTGGAAGCAAAACTGATTATTTAAGAACCAGGAAACCAGAACAGAACTGGACCTGCAGTTCCATTTGTTTGTAGAACTGAATCCAGATTACTTTTTTTGAAGAACAGGAACTGGAGGTTTTTCATAAAAGTCAAGAACCGCGCACAATGCAGGTATGTACTACTTATGAAACACTAGTTGAACATCAGTAAGCAACTGGATCCCAGCTGATGCAGCTTGTCCTTGCAGCAAGTGGGATCCATCATTGGTTTGAAGTTTGAACACATGCAGGGTTTGCAAGTTTGGCTGATCTCAATTTTGTTGAGCACTGCCATGATTTCACCTGAGCCTGTTTTGATGCATAGCTGTGTGCTTGTCAACTGATGAAGATGCCCTTCATGAGCTTTGTGCACCTCAACATTTGACAAGCAAACAACTATGCATCATTAGTGGGTGATCCATACTGCCATGAGTGGCTTCATTGATACTGCCATGAATCACAATTCCACCAGTGTTCTTCAAATTACAGAGGAATATAAGCTGATGATCAGCTCCAAGGACACCACCAGCTAGTGGGTTGTGTCATAAGACAATTCTATAGGAATTTCTCTATGGCCTTGAGGAAAAGGAAATTAGGTAGACCAACCAGGTGCCTAATTTCTTATTATGGTGGGTAGCTCAATTCCATGGATGTTGTAAGAGTATACCAGTGTTGGGCAGATATCTGAAAAATATGGATCTCAAACCTGGATATCAGACTTGGATAAATAGTAATAAATATTTGTAATATTCAAATGCCACTTTATGCAAACCCAACTCCCTGGCTCACCCTGTACACCACCATATGTATGTATATTTATGTATGAAAGTGTGTGTGCATGTTTGATAATGATTGAATTTCCTATTCCCAACAAGGTTGCAAATTTTTTTATCTTTTTAATATTAGTAGACATATGGTGTTTGTAGCTAGACTTGAGTGATTGCAATCCAATCAACTTGAATATATTCATGGTGGTAAGAAAGAAGCTTCAATTCATGCTAAACTGGGTCAAAAAGTGTTTTCAATGGCAAAGAGTTGCCCAAACAAGATTGAGATGCATGTATACTATGTCAAATGCACTAATCAAGGACATCATTGCATTTGTAACATCACTGATTTTCATTGCCAATAGATCTATCGTCGTTAACACAGTGATAAAGAATATTCACATATATTGGCCGACATGAGAGATTGAGAGAACAATTCCAATTTTATGTCAATATTGAGTTTGTGTGATTTGTGGGTGTAAGCATTTGAGAGTTTTTTCAATGTGGTTCAAGTGGGACCCTAAGGATACTTGAAATAGAACTATTTCACCACTACAATGTTGACAAGCCACAATTTTCCAATGGAATAGATTTAACAACTTTATGTTAATATTATAAAATGCTGAGCCCTAACTATTGACAAAGTGTAGGCAAATGAGGTTAATTAGCATGTACTTAGATTGCAAATTTCTTTCGAGTTCCAAACTTAATTTCACTTGCCTTTTTAGCATTTTAGCTATAACTAACTTTGCTTGATTTTCCATATCACCTCCAATTCTATCACATATTCATAGGTTGAAATTCAAACTACCATATGCAACAACTTGCTTCTCCAATGAGTATAAAATTGGGATGTCATTAGTATTGTGTGCAAGAGGAATTTTGAACATTTACTATGTTGGTTATATAGGCAATTGCATCTTCAATAATTGCAAGAACTTCTAAGATATGGCCATGGTGTTGAACTTGTAGTTAAAGACATTTTTTGCTACAATGTTGGTTTTATGGTCTACCCTATTGTATGTAATTGAAGTGTATAATGAAGATTAAAAAAAGGGCCAACATCTTTAAAGCCAAGCCAACCTTACCTCTAGTGCAAAAACTTATTCATTTATTCCTTGAATCCTATCAACCCTAATCATGATGGTCATCGTACCCATCTTAACATTTTTGAGTTTTTGCACTACACCCAATGTGCTTTCATTATTTGGCATCAATTCATGTATGGGATTGAGTAGAATTAAAGTTGTGGGTAGGTAATAAAAAGTTATACATACCAATGATAACTCCTTCCATAGTTTTGCATCACCTTTAATTAATTAACTATGTGTCTTATTCGCACCATGGCTAACCTAGGTTAAAATACTTATAAGTTAATTAAGCTATCCTAATACCCATAGGAATATTAATATAATTAATAATATTAAAATATTATTACTATTATATTAAAAATTATAATTCAAAAATTATAACTAATTATAATAATAATTTAGAATATTTACTCCTATTAATATTAGTTATTATTATTGAGTAGTTAATAATAGTAGTAATAAATATAATTTTGATTCCAATAAATTTTTAGTAACTTTGATTATGTATAATATTGAAAAACTAAAAATGTCATAATATGAATAAATTATGAATAACAATAACAATACTTAGTAATATTAATTATTAATTTAGTTTAGTGATACTTAGTTTGGCCTAGCTTAATTTAGCCATAGTTAATTTAGCTTAATTAATTTAGCTAGAATTAGTTTAGCCTTATTTAATGTAATTATAACTAGTTTAACGTAATTTAATTTAGCCATAATTAATTTAGCCTAAGTTAATCTAACCATGGTAGTTTAGTTTAATTTAATTTAGTTGAATTTTGTTTAGCCAAAATTAGTTTAGCCTAACTTAATTTAGCCTAATTTAATTTAACTTAATTTAGTTTGGTCATAATTAGTTTGTCCTAGCTTAATTTAGTTATGATTAGTTTAACTTAATTTAATTTTTCCATAATTAATTTTGCCATGGTTAGTTTAAGCTAACCTTAGTTAACATCAGTTTAATTTTAGTATTAGATGTACATAATATTATTATACATAACCTATGTAGATATATTGAGTATACTAATTTAAATATGTATTAATTTAAGCCATTATTTTTATGACAAGTGTTCATATTGTACACATTTAAGTGCATGTTAGTTGCACACACAATTATATGGCCCAAAAATTATATAATACCAAATTTGTAGTTGTAAACAACACTTAGTTACATGCTAGCTGCATAGTGATTAATTGCAAATGACAAGATTTTTACTAGTGTAATGTAACTACTTATAACTTAATAAAGATACATATTCATCAATTATTTATATCTCCATCATATGTGTTTCATTTTGAATGATTTAAAATGTTATGGGAACATTACCTCAAGCTTTCAAAATCATTTTTGAAATGTAAAGGAAAAGGAGTAATGAAAAAATAACAAGAGAAATAAAATTTCCAACTTACAAAGCACATTTTTTTCCTTTTTTCCCCTCTTTGGACCCCTTCTACTTTCAAACCTCATAACTTTTTTGTTTCTTATTCATTTTAAACAATTTAAAATGTTATAAGAATGCCACCTACAATTCTACAAATCATCTTTGAATTCTAATAGCAATAGAGTAACATATTATGATTTTTGTAGGTTTTTAGGAATTGGTCTTTGTAGCATTCAATGGTTTGTCTTTTTGAATTTTTAACCCCTTCTATTTTGGAAGGCCATAATTTTCTCAATTCTATTATGTTTTTCATGATTTTTATTGCCCCAAAGACGCCAATAAGAGGAGTTCAAATTTTGTTTAGACACTACAAAAAATAGAACCGTCCCCTTGTATTTGGCCTACCCTGAACATTTAAGTGTTATAGTTGCAACTCAATTGCAACTTAATTTGCAACTAAAGAACAACTAAAAGATTTAAACCATATGTTTTGTTTTCAAATTCCATGTTACAAATTATATAAAAAAGGTTTATTTTTTCATATTTTCACATTAAGATACAAGTGCCATTTTGGGATGAACTCAAAAAAATTTAACTTAAAGGCAAAACATAAATTTTAAAAAAAACAATTCATGGCTATTCTTTTGTTTTTTTACCTACCTATGACCCTAGGTAGGTAAGTAGGTAGGTCTTAGGTGAATATGTAGGTATGTAGGTCTTAAAACCTACCTACCTACCTACCTATGATTATGTACAACCTACCTAATTAATAAAATAAAAATATTTATTTATTTATTTATTTGAAATTTTAATTAAAATGCCATGTGCTAAATTTTTTATTGTGCCATGTGTTAAATTTTAATAGATGGATGACAATCAATGACATCAACATGACATCATGGGTGCAATTATAATGGAGTTGCATAATAGTTAAAAATGAGTTGTTTCGATAGAGTTGCAATTGAATTACAAAGCAAGTTGCAAAAAACATCCTTTTTTTTCATAATGTAAAAGTGAATTAATAATTAATTAAGAATGAATTGATAGTCAACTAATAGTGATATGATAATTAATTAAAAGTTAACTATAACAATGAACTAGGAGTTAGTAGTGAACTAATTCAAAGTGTAATGATAGTGATGATCATTGATTTCTATTGGTGAAAGTGGTTTTGAAACATGTCTTGGGATGGTAGATGCATGATAGGGTTCCAACAAGTAACATGAAACATCATATGGATCTTCATGGAATCTAGAAACTTGAATTGGAAAGCCACAATGTTGATTTGGCTCGTGATGGTGAATGGACCAAATCTTTGGCAATCCAATTCCTCCAAAGGCCAAGTTGTTTTGATGTGTTGTCGTTGAAGCTAGATTTGGTCTCCAACCTTGAAATTTGGTTGATCCTTGTGAAGTACATCAACATTGTCCTTGTATCATATTTGTGCCTTTTCAAGTTTGGACACAAGTTGTGCTTGAATGTTTGCTAACCACATAGTTCAATCCCTAGCTACAGGATTCATGATGTTACACACACCTCGGATGTCAAACTTAGGGTGCAAACCATGATTTACATAGAAAGGGGTTTGTTGTGTTGATGAATTCAACACATTGTTGTACAAGAATTCTACCATAAATAAGAGGTCTAACCAATTATCTTGATGATGATTGGTTGTGCATTGCAAATATTACTTCAGGACTTGATTGACCCTTTTCATTTGCCTATCCATTTGGGGTTGGAAGGTTGATGATAATTTCACATTCACATCTAATAATTCAAAGAATCACCTCCAAAACTTGGATGTAAACTAGGGTCCATGATCAAAAAAAATATCTTTAGGAAGGCCATAATATTGAAATACATGATCAAAAAATAACTTAGCTATCTTTTTGCCAATTATTATTTTATTGCAAGGAATGAAATGAGCCAACTTTGTTAAGTGATCCACCACCCCCAAAATGGAATTAAATGAGTGAAAAGGTGGGAGATATGTGATGAAATACATGGAAATGGAATACCACGGTGATGGAAGGATAGGCAATGGCTAAAGGAACCCATGCGACTAATGGTGAAAATTCTTTGCATGGACACAAACATCACATGATTCAATGAACTCCTTCACAAACTTCCACATGTGTGGCCACTAATAGTCAAGAAACACTAACTCCATGGTCTTATTGAATTTAAAATGACCTGCAGCCAAAAATCATGTCTAGCTTGGAAAGAAGCTAAATAGGACCATCAAGTACATACAAAAGCCCATTACAATATGATAAACCCTCAAAAAATTCGAATTTGTCATAATGGTTTAAAATTAGATTTTAATTCTTCAATTGGTCTAAAACAACATTAGTAAAAGGATCTTCCAAGTAATTTCTCATAAATGAAAACAAAAAATGATTTGTCATCAAGAGTCATAAATCGTGCTTAAGTTAGAGGTGTTCAAGCTTGAAGATGACATCACATTGTTGGTCATAGGTTTCATCTCCCTCCTTAAATGCAAGGTACAAATGACGAAATAATGCATTTGGTTTCCCTTGATGACACCCAAGATGATATGTGATGATGAATTGAAATCGAAACAAGGATAATGCTCAATGAGTTTAGTGTCGATTCATAATTCAAGCAGACACGAAATATTGGAAGTTTTTATGATTTGAATACACAATGATTGATTTCATGTTGAACTCTTTTGAATAAATGATGCCACTCTTAAAAAACATCCATGATGGCCAAGAGTTCTTTGTCATGAATCTTATAGTTGATTTCAATAAGGGAAAACTTATGAAAGTAAAAACTTATAGGATGAAGAAAATTCTTTTCTTCAAGTTGTAAAAGTACAATGCCTATTATAAAGTTAAAAACATCCATTTTTACGATAAATGGTTTAAAAGGGTCCACATGAATCAAAAGTGGGGCAATTGTGAAAAAAAAATTCAAAGATTGGAAGACATTATTAACTTCAACTCCCTAAAAGAAAGGTTGATCCTTCCAAATCAAATGAGTAAAAAGGGCCACTATTGTAAAATCGTGGCCAATGAAATGCCAATAAAAATTGGTGAATCTAAGAAAACATTGAACATCACGAATGAAAACTAGGGTAGCCCAATCAACAATGGTTTGAACCTTGTGAAGATTCATGTGAATGCCATTTCCAGAGATTGTGTAATCAAAGAATTCCATTTTAGATTGATTGAATTCACATTTTTCCAATGTGGCATAAAGTTTGACTTCCTAGAGCTTCTCTAAGACAATAAATACATGGTGTTTATGGTCCTCCATGTTTTTCGAAAAAATAATGATGTCATCGATGTAACAAACTACGAAATCATCCAAGTACTTATGAAAGACATCATTCATTAGATGTTGAAATATAACATGCCATGCATTGGTAAGGCCAAAAGGCATCATAATGTATTTGAAATGGTCATAACACATTCTAAATGTTGTCTTCCATTCGTCACCTTCTCAATACACACCAAGTTGTATAATCCACTTAAATCAATATTGGTGTACACCTTCCATGATTTAACTAGTCCAACGGTCCTGAGATTAAGGGTAAAGGGTATCAATTCTTGATGGTGAGTCGATTTAATCTATGATAATCAACACATAATCACAAGCAACCATCTTTTTTCTTGACAAAGAGGATAGGGGCATCGGTTGAAGATTTGGAATGCAAAATGAATCCCTTTTCAAGATTCTCATCAATGTACTCACAAAAAGCTATAAGAACTCATCTTATGACAAGTTGTAAATGGGTTTGAAAGAAAGTTGTGTTCCTTCATCAACATCGATGGTGCAATCATATGGATGATGCTTTGGCAAGGTGTCAACAATCTTCTTTTCAAACACATCTTTGAATTCTTTATACTAGGAAGGAATGTCATGACAAGGTGATTCAAAATTTAACATGGGAAAACCATAGATTAGGAATGCATTTCCTTTCTTGGTAACATGCACTAAAACTTTTGCCCTTACAAACAATCATTTGTGACACTTGAATTTTCACTTACCATTTATGTCCTTTTGTTGAAGGTCCTACATGCATCCATTCTCATGCTTCTTTTTGGGTGCATGACATGCACGATCATAAATCTCACCAAACATGCTTATGATGAAGGTTTCACATTCAGGAGTTTCATGTTTTAATGTTTCAAAATGAAGATTCCTCTTATGCCAATCCATTTGTGGATTACATAAAGCAAGCCAAAACAACCCAATGATGACAAGATTTTTCGGAGATGAAATGACATTGAAAATGACCTTGTTAGTGTGAGAACCAATGGCAACATCTAATGCCTTGGTTTTCATGTGTGACCAGTCTTAATAAAAAACTTCAACTGTCAATGATTTCAATTTACATTGGTGTATTTTTCTTCACCAAGGCCAACTTATGTTATTGCACCAACTTCTTGTTGATGAAACATGCTAATGTACTAGAATCAAAAAATGTTTAGGATTCCATTGTCATGAACTTATTACATTAAATAGTGATTAGTACCAAAAAATGGTGTTAGATTTGAAAATAACCTAGGACCATTTACATTACATGATGCATTAAAGTGTAGCCTCACAATCCTTACTAAAATTGGACATGTTCGTTTTCCAACTCTTTTAATTGGGGGTTGGTAATAGAGGTGGCACATGTTGCATGTTGACCATGCTTTTTCAAACATTCGTGAAGAACATAACTTAGTTTTCCATAATACAAACAAAGATTGTTTGTATGTCGATGCTGCTTCTCTTGCTTTGTGAAGGGTTTGAATCACGTCTTATCAATTTGCATGGGGTCGTTTAGCTTTGGCAAAGTTGCTAAAGGTTGAAATGGCATGTTAAGTGCAAAAATTTGTTGTGTTGTAGGTATTAGTTCCCAACACCTTTCTTATTGAAGTTCAAAAAGTTTGTTGTCACATCGAACAACTTGGACAATGGCTTGACTTAAGGTTAAAAGGTTTGGCATGGTTAGTAGCAAATCTTTCACATCACTACGCAATCCAAATTGAAACTAACTTATGAATGTTGCTTTATCCCTTGAAATGTCATAAGCCAACTATCTAAAATTTAATGCATACATTGTTTTCGAGCATGATTTTTGGCAAAAAAACCATAGCTTGGTGGTGGACATGTGTTCTTTGTTTGAATCTCCAAATGTAGCACTAAACTTTTCAAGGACTGCTTCAAAATCATTGAGTAAACGTGATTAGCATTCCAACAAAGGTGCAAACCAAACAAAGGTTGTGTGTTTAACAAAAAAATGTCAAGGAGTCTAACTTGGGCTAGGCCAATTGGATTCTAATGAAGATGAAGTTATATGATTAGGTTGATAACCACTTGGTTGACAAAACCTCAAAACTTTGATTATGAACCATCAAACTTATTAAGAAAATTGATTTGAAACTCCTTTGGTTGGGGTTACATTGTAGAAAAGCTTCCCAAAGATGTCAAAGTTTGCACAATAATTTATTATGGGTTTTTTGATTGGTCAAAGAAACAACTACTATCCTTTTCGATTATGATTGTAACTACTTAATCACAAAAATCACTATGTAGTTGCAAAGGTCATTGAGATGTCATGTGATGTCATCCACTTTTGTGACAATAGTTAGTATAATGACTAGTGGGTTTTTTTGGATAGATATATTATTATTTTTGAAATTGTAATAATATGTTTTAAATAAATTAAAGTTAATTTTTGTGACTAGAATAACGACTTTTAGTCTCACAACATGATGATGTCAAATGTAGCATTCGAATGAAATTACAACACCAAAACATGTCTTTTACGACTTATCTTATTTTGACTACAATGGGAAAGATAACTAGAAAATGACATAAATGACTTTAAAAATGACTAAAAAAATGACTATAATGGAATAGGACCAATCATAAAAGACATGTTTTGGCGTTGTATGTAATATAATACTTGACTATTAGTCAACATGATGACTCATACACTACTTTGGATAAAATGAAGCATTTATCAATCAGTCATTATGTTAGAGATGATGTCCAATCCATCAATGTAGTTCTTTGCATCAAGATGCAAGTTTAAAAACTTTACCCTCATTATAACAAATCTTGTCCTTTGAATTGGACACCAAAATGACTATTATTTTTTTCAATTACATTTATAACTATTTAGTCATAACAATCATTAAGTAATGGCAAAAGACATCAACATGCCACATGGCATCATGGTTTTGCAACTATAGTCAATATAACGACTTGCTGGTTTTTTGGGTAAATTAACATATTATTTTTCAATTTTTGTTCATTAGTTAGTTAATTGTAAGAGCCATCCACCTTTGCAACTAATAACAACTCAATTTCCCATGATGATGACATGGCATGTTATATGCCAACAAGATGATGTGATCCTATTTGTCAACATCATGATTCATTGATTTGATTTGATGAATTAAACACATTTATTAGCTAGTTGAAAATATTGTTGTCCTTTGTGATTAATAACAACTTGATCTTCCATGTGATGATGACATGGCATGCCATTTGGGAACAAGGTGCCACAAATTTTCATGGTGATTCTTGAATTTTTGGACACCATAAATTTTTGTGTGTCTTGAATTTATGGTAACAATATTTGTCATGGCATGCCATAATTTTTTGTGTGCCATGAGGTTTTTGAAATCATGAATTCACATGCATGTGCATGTGTATCAAACAATTTATTATTAACTTGTAATTATGATTATAATATAAATTTTAAATGACAGATAATTCCTTGACTTTTTAATTATTTAACACACTAGCTTAGGTTAACATACTTATTAAGTTAACCTATGTATGTAAACAATTTAGTAAAAACCTACTTCGTATTATAGGCTATTGTATAAGTTATTTAACTATAAATAAGAAATTTACTACATCTAGTATGTAAATATATTTAAAATATGTTACCATATGAATATGTTAACTTAGGTAGGCTTGCCTAGGTTCCTAGGTTTAGGTTTTTTGCCAAGTCAACCTAAATAACTCCATTACAAAATATTTTATCAAGTTTGTATCCACCTCAAGTTTGTGCAATTAGATGTAACTATGATGTGATTAGATGTAACATAATTATCCTAACTTAAGAATGGCTAGGTTAGTAAATAGTATAGGTCGACAAACTAATTCATTTTAAGTCAACCTAGAGAGGTTTAGGTCTAGGCTAGGTTGGTAGGTAGTAGGTATGTTGATTTAAGTCAACTTAGGGAGGCCAAGGTTAATTCAAGGTTAAAACTTTTGAGTTTTATAACTTTGTGTTAAATATAATTAGTATAAAAAATGTGGTAGTGTAATGGATGAAGACTTGAACCCTAATGTGAAGGTCATGGGTTCAAATATTCACTATTGCAACCTATGATACGTAGGCCATTTGGCTTAAGTTAGGTAGCCTAGTCTAGGGTTTTTGGGCCAAAAGTCTGATGTTTGTTTTTCATCTAGGCCACATAACCTAGGTTACCTAAGATAGGTAGATAGCCAAGCTACTTTAGTTAGGTTAAGCTAGGTTGACTTTTGGCTATGCTAGTTACACGGGCTAAATTAGGTTGATTTTTAGTCATGTGCAATGATTCATAACATGTTTATAGATTTTTGACATATGTCATCGATCCATCAATGCGTCTTTGTAACATTTAGTCGAATAAAATGACAAAGTTGAGATGGCATGCATTTTACATGTTATACTAAGGTTAATGATGACATGAAATTTCATTATTATAAAAAATTTAAAAAATCTTACTGGTTAAAACAATTGGGTTTTACAACTAAATGTCCCTTGTGACTAAATGGGTGAAACGACATGGGTTTAGTAACTCATTAGTCATTAGTCACATACGTCCTTTTTGATTAATATGTAGTTGTAAAGGTAAATCGTAAAACTCAAAAATATGTTATTATGTTGATTGTTTTGGAAATGAACAATGGATTCACAAAATGTTTGATTTTCTTGTTGTAGATTTTCAAGGATAGCAATGACTTCTTCTATGGACACAAAAAAAAATTCCTTGGATGTAAACATGACTTTTAAAAAAAAGGGATAATAAAAACAAAAACAGGTCTAATGGGGGTCTTTTCAAAGTATAATGAACACAAAAACAACCAAGTTTATAGGATTTCCTAAACCATGACAAGAATAAGGGTAGGCATAATTTCAAATCTAAATCACCAAAAAAAAAAAAAAAAAAAAAAAAAAAAAAAAAAAAAAAAAAAAAAATTAAAAAAAAAAAAAAAAAAAAAAAAAAAAAAAAAAAAAAAAAAAAAA
>Ga0116229_10000134_pt1 | contig 74494 bp, 60 predicted proteins | sample S1TSphgellanicum_3_FD_87313 | JGI IMG/M metagenome (GOLD analysis project Ga0116229, IMG submission 87313) | Host-associated microbial communities from peat moss isolated from Minnesota, USA - S1T2_Fc - Sphagnum magellanicum MG | ecosystem: Host-associated > Plants > Peat moss > Unclassified...
CCGGAGCTCCAACCCGCCCCTCTACCCCTCAAAGGGTTGTGAGCTAGGGAGCGTGTTCCGACTCCTCCTTATTCCGCTGCTTTCTACTTGGGCTCACATTTGAGCCCTTTAAGGAGTTGGGAGTGCGTCAGCCTTTATCTAAATGTATCCATGTTTTAAAACCTACTACAGTAAACTCTCTCTAAACTAATATCCTTGGGACCGGCCGAAAGATATTAGTTTATGGAGGATATTAATTTACACAAATTGTATGGGGGGTAACAAAAATCATTCCAAAACTTGCCAGAGTAGCATGGAAGGTCATGGATCATTGAGAAAGGTAACAGAACCTTGTGATAGCTTCTTCCAGCACATTGAGCTCTGTACTTTTGAAGGTGTTTCCTCTGATTTCATCGCTTTTTTGGTGTCATATGTATGATGTATTAGTTTATAAAATGCTATGGGACTGGAAAAAAAATTATTAAATATCAATTTATGGAGAATTATTAGATTAAGTATGAGGCCCGCCACGGCCTGTGCCCGCATATTAGTTTAGAGAGGATATTAGTTTACACAGTATTAGTTTAAAGAGAGTTTACTGTACTACTCACCTGACTTATAGTGAGAGATGGAAGGTAGTGAAACACAATGTTGACTTCAAAAGAAAAGTTGTTAGATTCAATCACCAAAAATAGGAGAGGTTGACAAGATAGAAAACAAGCCTTGGAAACCAACCAACAATTGACCAGCTACACTTTGGAACAGGTTGTGGCATTGTAGCCTGTTCACATATTGGAACTTCCTTTGCTTTTAACTACTTTTTCTTGCCTTATTCTTGAGAGGGGTGCTGCTGGCCAGCCAACTGTTTTTCCCTTAAAGAGCCTAAATGCTTTCAATGCTGAACAATATTTTATATTTTCACCCCTACTTAGTGCAAATTGAGAAGATGTAGCTTTTGGAAAAAAAGCAGTGTTGTGCGTGTAAATGGTTTGAGACTTACACTCTGTGTAAGTGTAAATGTAAGAATAAATTTATCTATATAGTTTTACACGGTCCGATAAAACAATGTAAATGTAAAGATATGTATATTTATGTGATTTTACATGGTTGTGTAAAACAATGTAAATATATAACAATGTAAAAAATGTGATTTTTACTTGAGGAGATTCAAAAAAATAAAAAACACCAGCATTCAATGGTGGGGGGACTTCAGTTTTTGTGGTGAGCTGAGTTTCACCTTGTCTCTCCTTTTTCTTAGCGCCTCCATTACTGCTCCTACTTGTAAAGCCACTATAATGAGTCTTGAACCTTGTGGATTAACTGCTGATTTTCAGCATTTCATTCCCAGATTTAATAAATTTCCAAGCCACTACTATAATGAGTCTTGAACCTTGTGCATTAAATGCTGATTTTCAGCATTTCATTCCCAGATTTAATAAATTTCCGTACTTTATGGATACCCCTGAAAGAAGGGTTTGGGGTGAAAGGAGGCCCAAAGACAGTGGTGACTTTACAAATAATTTTAGTAATTTACACTTACACATCCCAAAACATTTACATGGGGCGTGTAAGTGTATATGACAAATATTTACACTGGCCTCGTGTAAGTGTCAAAAAATATATATACACTACAACAGGATAAGTGTAAAAAATATGGACGTGTAAGTAAGTGTAACAAATGGATTAGAGTTTCCTTATATGCCTGACTTTCCACCTCTCATTTAGTGCCTCATTCATTCTCTCTTGCCTGTTGTTGTTGTTAGCAAAGTCTTGCAATAAAGGACTAAACTTTGAAAATATCTATCGGAAGGGACTTGAAATTTTAGGGTTCAGTTGTTGGGGTTTATGACTTGAAATTTTTAAGTTTAACTTTTAAAGTTCAGGTTTTAAGGATTACATTTTGGGGCTTGAGATTAAGGTATAGGGTTTGAAATTAGGGTTTGAAGGTCTGAAATTATGGATTCAGATCTGAAACTAGGGTTTTAGGGTGTGAAATTCGAGTTTTAAGGTATGTTATTAAGGTTTCAGGTTTGAAATCAGGGTTTCATGGTTTGAAATTAGAGTTTCAAGCCTGAAATTAAAGAAATGGTGGATTGCACAAAAAAACAATGTTTTTATATTGAAATATTATTTATAATTCTAGAATTTCCGTAATTTCTATTTTAAATTCCTCTTCTAAAAAAAATTGAACCTACTTTGTATTTTCCAATTGTATGATGTTTATTTAGTGCAAATTTTTTGTTATTTAACTTGTTCCTTGGTTTTTGTGTTATTTTGTAGATTTTAAACTTGTCTACCATGACTTTGGTTGTGGAGGATTGAGCCAATAAGGAAAAGACATCTCATATCAATTATGTACATAAGTTTTTACAATAGAAAAAACCGATGTTGCTAAATGTGGTTATCACTGTTTTTCAAGCGACATTTCAAGCACTATTGATGTTCATAGCCAATCAGATGATGACCACTTGAAAGCTCTTTTGCATTGCATGAATTGATGAACAATTATGAATGTAGTTGTAAGCAATGTAAGTGGACATCGGTTCTACAATTTGACAAATTGTGACATAACTAAGCTTGTTGATATTTGATCCTATAGTTACAACTAGTCTCCTTCAAAGCATGCAACCTCCAAAATTGTGAGTCCTAGTGTTTTTAATTCCCTTGTGATTCAATTAGTTTACTTTTCAAAATACTAATAATATATTTAATTTCATCATTGATAGTGACATTGATAGTTCATATGTTTTGAACATAATTCATGTGTTTCATAGTTCATACTTGACATTGATATATTTCAATGGAATTTTATTGTGTATGGTTTCCATTACTTATTTTATGTACCTAATTATTTTTTGAAAGGAAAAACAAATAAGTTATTGTACTTTTTTCAATTATTTGTTTCTTTTTTTTACATGATATAGATGATTTTTTAATGCATGTGAATTGAATTGAGTTTGAAATTTGATTTTCATATAAACTTGAATTTAGAAACATTAGAAAGAAAGCTTGAACACAATTTGGAATGAATGTAGAGTTTATTTTTAAAGATCTTAATAGAATAGGGGGGCTTCACAAAAACCATAATGCCCTCCATCAAAACATAAAACCTTCCTTTGAAAACATAAAACCCCTTAAAATAGACCCCAAAAAAAAAACAATGCTTTATAAAAACATACCTTCCAAATACAACAGAAAATTTCTAGTGGATTTTTACAATAGTTGTCAAAATCTTGACTCCATGGTTACTATGCATAGGATGCAAAGGCCAAAACGTCAAAGTATGTATATATATATATATATATATATATATAACAATACAAAAGGTTTAGGGTTTAGGGAAAGCACCAAAAGTATAAACTATAAAAATTATTCCTAACAACCCATAAGGTAATACAAATATGCTCAAAAAGGGGGGGGGTTCAACAATGTTTTTGCCAATTTGGGGGGCGGGGCAAGGGGGGGTGTTTAGTCCCAACTCCTCCTCTGCATAATAAACACTAGTGTGGCCTTTGCCATTGCCCCAAGTGTTACCACATCCTCAACTGATTTTTCCTTCCAAAACCTGGTATTTTGGAATTTATTTATTTGAATTTTCAGCAGCAGAAATCACTTCAAAATCAATATATCTCCCCACATTCTGAATCCAAATCTTACCAATTAAATTCCATTGAATCCTGCTCATTACGATCTTTCCAACAACAGCCAAGGCACATTCCAATTCCCTAAAAAATTTCAGCGACGATTTTAATTTAATTTTCATTGAAGAAATCATTCAATATTCAAGAACTTTTGCATTACAAGTCCAAATGTCATGGAACAAAGCCTATGCACCCCTCTTGTCGAGAGCTTTCCAAAGACACCAAGAACACAATCTGAAGCATCCCAGTTCAGTGGATCTTATAGCTACAAAACAAAACAAACTGCCTTCCTTCATAGATAGATGATGATGCCAAAGTTGACTCTCATAGTGCACCCACCAACCAGCCTTTCTTTTCTTTTCTCCTCCTGGGCTATTTATAGCCAAAAAGCTATATTAAAAATAAACAGTGCTAAAATCAAGTGCTGTATGGAGATGATCAATAGCCAGAATTTAACCCAAATCCAAAGAAAAGTCACCAAAAGCAAAATCCGTACTTTTTTGCAGGTTTTTTTTTTGGAATCTCACCCTGTGTATGACCAAACTCAGGGTTCTAGTGTTGTGTTTTTCTTACTATACGGATAACTCTTTTGTGTAAATGGGTTCAAGTACATTTTTTCGGTACCCATAAAAACAAAAAACACATGTTTTTGGCCGTTCATCAATCAAGCAAGCATGTTTTTGGCCGTTCATCGATGAAGCAAGCACGTTGCCACTTGCCTACCCACGTTTCTCAGCATCACAAAGTGAGGAAGCCCAAGACCTTTCTTATTACTATGATGATGTGAGCACATGTGAGGGAGACAAATGAAAATTCCATGGTTTTTGATGGTTGGGAATAAATTATCACCGTCCACTTATCCTTCGGAATTCAGCTTCCTTCAGGCAGGAAAAAACCCAAAAAAAAAAAAACCCATTGTAAATCAAATGTGTGAATCCATGTTTGAGAAAGAAAATTTACAAATGGGTCAAGTCAAAATTTCCATTCGTATCTTCAGACTCAAGACACAAAATTTTATTTTATTTTTATTTATTCATTTATTTATTTATTTATTTTTGAGATGAATGAACAAAGTGGATTGAATGGCTTTGCTAATCTTTCATTCTTGCAAGGTTTTGAAGCCCTTGCTTGTTTTTGTTTAGTCAGAGAGTTACACCCTCATAGTCTCTCAAAACATTTTAAAGAAAACATTTGAGAAAGCTTGCACCAACATTTTTGTCCAGCATCATTGGAGACATGTTTTCTGATCCTCATCACACTTGCTTTATGTAGGCTAGGGTTCAATTGTTTGAGTTTTCAGTTGCTTAATCATCATCTCATTTTGTATTGCTTCAAACATTTTCCTTTCAATGTTGCATTGGGTCTTTAGAGCTTTTCTTTATATTATCCTATGGAACCTTTTAAAAGATCGTTAGTTTTCTAAAAAAAATCATCAATGCAACGTTATATAATTTTTTAATGGATCATTTTTAAAAAAATTTCTATCAACTATATCATTTATATGCTTTTATCAACTATTCTTTTGGAAGAAATTTTCTTAAACTATATATTTTAGAAATTTTAAAACATATTTTTAAAGGATCTTTTTGAAAAAAAATAGAAACTTTTATAAATTTCTAAACATATTCCTCAATAATGTTTTTGGAAACTTTTAGAAACTTATAAACATAATTTTTAATGATCTTTTTGAAATTTCCAAACATATTTTTCATGGAACTTTTTCAAAACTTTTAGAAACTTTAAAACATATTTTTCAAAGATTCATTTGGAATTTATTTTTTATTTTTTATTTTTATTGTTCGTGACACTATTATTTCCTTTAGTAATATGTTCCATAAGGAATGGTTAAAATTAATCATACTTGGAGTAATTTGAAAATGTGTCACATAATTTCTATGACATAAAATAATTGTTGTTTTCATTGTAAAACATTCAATGGTCCTTGCAACCAATGATAATGGCCAACACCTTTTATTAAAGATCATGTGAAAACATTTTCATTTTCATTCATAAATCATCTTTCAAATATAACTTTGGACAATTTTCATAGGTGATAAACATACTGGATCTTATAGTGCTTTGATGGTCGAAGAGATTCTTCATCTTAAGATTGTTGACATGAACTCTTTGGTTGAGATAATTAAAGTGTTTCATCTAGGAGATTTGTAAATGAAAGTTTTTATTTTTTGAACAATGTGATTTCAGCCTCTTAGTTTTTCATGATTTCACATGAATGATTACAAGTTGGACAAAAAATGTTTTCCCTACCATTTATATAGTATTTGAGAATTTTTAAATTTTCAAAAAATTGATTCCCCCACATTTATGGGAGCTTTTAATATTTTGGAAGCTTTTTAAACATGATTTTCAAGATTTTAAAACCTTTGAAAAGGTGATGATTAAATTAGTAAATTAACATTTGGATTTGTCATCAATTTAGGTTTAGATGGATATTGTTGACGAAAATTTTGAACTTTTTATGGTGCATTAGTTAGGTTAAAGGGGGTCCCACATATGTTCATTAAGATTGTGTTAAATCATTTATGAAATAATTAGCTTCAAGGTTACTCTATATTTGTTCATGGAACTTTTTTTGCTTTTTATTGACATAAGATGCAATTATTTTAATTTCAAGAGGATGAATTTTTGTAAGTTGAAGGTAGTGTTTCCTTGTTTCAAAGCAAGATATGAACCACATGATAACGCATCTAGCTTCCCCTTGGACAATATTGATTATAACGTCAAAATGATTGAAAAAAAGTTCCATCCTACTTAATGACAATTTATATCATATACATTTATGGTATATCATGACAAAATAATAAACATTGTATATGTATATGATTTGCTTGTTCAAAACTCTTTGTCGGGATAACATATACCATAAAAGGTGTGTTGGTGTTTGTTGCTTGCAAAAACACTTTTATTCCAATGCATATTGATCAAATAGGTCTTTGTTTTGGGTGACAATCAATTTTGGAAGAGATTTTCCCAACTAGTCAACCAACATTTGAATTATGGATTTTGAACCACAAAAGTCTTAGGATTATTTGAATCGAGGGTGACTTATGTTGTTCATCACGATATTGGAAATAAATTCATTCATGTGTACTTTGGTTGAGTCTCATGGGTTAGATCTATCCAACTAAAGATATGTCTATTGATTACTTCACAAGGTGTTAGGTTTGCCTTTTGTAATAATTGAAGGTAATTTTGTTTAACAAAATTTTCATTAACGAAACATGCCATTACACTATTATTTACTAATGCTCCACATATATAATGTGTTCAATAATATTTGTGTTTATAAGGAATGTGAAACAAGGTAAAAGGTTTAAAGGTAGAAATATATTTCTTGTTTCCTTTGAAATGTTGTTGTCTAGTCACAAGGCTATTATTGAAACTTGACAAATTCATTTTTCACTTTTATTCCTTCATTAATTATGTTTTGAACCTTGTATGTTTTCTTGTTTGGACATTTTTACTTAACATGCCTAAGGTATCTGCAATAAAAGTAAAGCTAGGTGCAAGCATTCAATCATGAACCAAACTTGCCCCTTAAGCCATTAGTTTTTATTAAGAATATTTTTAACATCTTCTAGAAAAATCTTTAAAAAATTAATTTTTTTTTTTTACTATTATGTTAAGGACAAGTAATGACAAGTAATATAGTATTATCTTGTCTTTTTTCAAATAAACGATTATTACAGGCAATGGCTTGAACCATGATGAGGCAAATTTTGAAAGCAACATCCCAATTCATTTAACTTGGGAAACATTATTAGAGTATTGGTCAAGTTGCAAGCATATTAAAAAATATTATTAAATAAAACCTTGAAGTTTTGGCCTTGTTCCATTGAATTTTCAAGCATACCAACTTTAGGTTTTTTGCATGTTATTGTGAAAATGGAATGGCATTTGAAATTTCATGACAACTCCCATTAGCTTTGTGAAGTGCTTGGATTTTATGTTACAAGTTCTATAAATTGAAGTTAAAATTTGAAGTTTTGAGGTCAATTTGCTTGGAGTTAGATGTTAGTTTCATGAAATCTTTTGAATGTTTTGTTGAGAATTCTAGAATATTACAACACAATCATGGTAATGGAGTCTCCCACTTTGATTCACCAAAATGCATAACCAAACAATAAGTAATCATGATAAAATTGTAAAAAAAAATGACAAAAACATAACTTGCAGATGAGCTTCACAACAAAAAACTTGATAAGAAGTTTTCTTTGCTTGAACAAAGCGTCATGTAGCTACACATGAAACAAATTAAAAATACAAGATTCACAAGTATATCTTGTGACTTCATCTTTTTAAAAACTTCTATTTATTTTAAGAACTTCTTTTAGTAGCTTTTGTTAGTTTACATTTTCTAGAAAATTTTGAGCATATTCTTCAAGTATATTTTTAAAAACATAATCCTTAAGGATATTTTTGAAAACTTTTTAAAATATAATCCTCAAGGATCTTCTTGAAATTTAAAAATATATAATCCTCAAGGATCTTTTAGAAAACTTTTAGAAACTTTTAAACATATTCCTCATGGATCTTTTTGGAAATTAATTTTTTTCTAAGCACACTTTTCAATAATCTTTTTAAAAAAAATAATAATAATTTCTTTCATTGTTTTCTATTTGTGACAATTCAAGATGCTTTTGTTTCCATTGCTAAAGATGTTACGTTTCATGTTTTTTTTTTTGAACAGACACATGTTCTCCCATTGCATTTTGTCTAATATTTGTATAGCACGTGTCAATATCATGTTCACCTTAATCACCTTAAATGGGGTCTATGCTTTGCTTGATGTTGTCATGATCATCCCACCCAAACAAATTTGGTTTCATGAGTTGCCACTTCGAGAAAAATGGCCACAATGATGATGGCCCAAGGAAAGGATGGGCTATACCATGATTGTCACTTCAAAAATCTACTTGTCCTTCTTCGCATAGAGGTATTTGGGTGTTTCATTAGCAAGCCAACAAATTTGTTCATTAATGTGCTAACATAGAAAAACCAGCCAAGAGCTCCGCAAGCTTTCTCTATTGACTTTATGTTCATTTTATAAGCAACAATCAATTGTCGGTGTTGATTTTACATTCGTTTTATAAGCAACAATTGTTGGTGGCTTTATTGCAAGTTTAAGTTGCTACCATATTGAGGTGAATTGTCATTGGCAAGGAGACATTTCCTAGGTTGGATGCTCTTTTTATATAGAGGGTTTTTCTTCTTTTAAGTTTCTCACTCATCTTCTTCTTGTTGGATATGCTTCATGCAACTAGTGAGAGTTTTAGGTCTTAGAGGGTGTAATTTTGACTCCTTTGTTTTTGCAAGTGGCCCTTTCTCTCCTTTACAACTTGGGTTGCTACTTTTGTGCTTTTTATTTCTTTATAGTATGTCAGTCCTCTCATTTTGTACCTTCCTTTCCCTTTATGGGTGGGTATTTGTTCTTTAATTAAAGTTTGGTAAGAGTGTCATCATTCCCTCCTGCTCTACAATGTAAAGCCCAAGGGTTGGGACAATTGTCAAAATGGGGCTTTGAATTGGGCCAAGGTGAACCGGCACCACATTAGTACGTTCATCTTCTTGAGCTAGGCCTCTTAGTAGCCATATAAAGTGCGAAAAATGGTTAGATTTGAACTCAGAGACGCTGATTTAGTCTAAGCACGGAATGTTTGTAATATTTTAAAATAATTTAAATGGATTTTGGGGATTTTCCAACGGTACCAAAGTGGGTGTTTGTTCACCCAAGGAGTCAGAATTGTACTAGACTTGTTATTTGAAAAAGCGCCCCACTCTGGGGCTTTACCATACACATATATACCTGCAGAAATGAATTTGAACTGGGGATTCCCAAAGAAACAGTCGACAACTGCCCAAGAGGGAAGCCAGAAGATCCTTCAAAGGTCCGTTAAGTCCATTCTCATGCTTTCTTTGTGAAGGAAAACAAGGGGGGTGTGTCACAATGTGGCCTTGCCATTTACATTAAAAAGTATCTCAAGGCAAAAGAAGAATTATGGAAACTCAAATATTTCACCATGCAAAAGTATACATAATCTTCAAAAAAATCCTTCTAAAAGAAACTAAAATCCTGCAAGATATCATAACTCTATAATAACTAATCTCAAGTTTCAACATAAGCCAAAATATCATCTTTCAAATTTCCTCATATCAAAATAGACCTATAATTACCTAGGGTCCAAAATCCCTAAGCTGATGCTACTATACTCTATAATGAATCTAAACACAATATCCTTGCCTTGGTAGGCAAGCCTGGAAACAAAGAAAATGTGGACAATCAGAAGATCCCCAGATCACCGTCATCAGCTCTCTTATAGGGTTAGTACCTATATAGTAGGTTACTAGGTATATTATTTGGGACTTTTGTTTCTTTTTACTCTTTTCTTGTAGCCGTCCAAAACCAGAATCATGACCACCAAGCAGTCCCAGGGCAGAAAAGAGAGAAGAAAAAAAAAAAGTGATTAGGGGGCGGAGGGTGCCCGGGAGGTGCCCGGGAGGAGGGGAGGGGACAAAGAGTTCTGGCAATGTATGGCCGGGCAGCGTAAAATCCGGCCGGAAAAAAAGCAACCGTAAGTAAGTATATATGCAAACGAGGCTTCTAGGCGCCGCGGCGTCTCCAGCCCGTCAGGATTTACTGACACTTGTCGAAGATCTTCGGCAACAGTAGTGACGTGTATAGATCCTGAACCAGTCGCATCATCCAAACTCCGTGACGTTCCTATCCGGATTCCGTCTGGACACATGCCATAATGCTGAGTAGGCACCTAGGTTAATATTATTATGTCAGAAAGTACCTACTTTTTGGTACCTAACCAGCCGTTCTATCCACACTCCACTAGGTAGCCTACTCACTTTTGATTTAGGGTTTTTTAGGTTTTATTGCCATCCTGTTATTTGGGTGTCCACTTATAATAATCCTAAAACTAATGGTATCCATGTATTATTAGGGGAAAGGGGGGAAAAAACACCAGATTTTAGATTTTTGGGGTAGAATGTATTATGGTGGGAAGGGGAAAAAAAAAATCAGATTTCAGATTTGGGCTTGTAAATGCCTTGGCCTTAAGCCTTAAGTTGTTGAAAGGTTTTTGTTTTCACGTGGTTGGCCACCAAAAGTAGGGCTATGAGTTGTTTTGACATGGAAATGTAGAAACAAATATATTTGTATGGTTGTATGTACATATCATATTTGAAAAATTATTTTTAAAATTTCAAAATTGTAAGCTTCATAAAATATATTGCAAATTGAATTTTTTTTCAAAAATAAATAAAACAAATTTGTCATTTAAAGTTGTTGGTGACAATAAAGATTCTAAGAAGGCATATTTATGAAAAAAAAAGGGATAACTAAGAGTTTTCTTAAAGACATTTAAGCACAAACTTGAAACATTGGGAGGAGGGGCACAAAAAATAGAATTTTAAAGAAAATCATATTTTTGATCTAGCCGTTGGCCACAATATGGGGGGAAGAAAAAAAAAATTAACTCAGACTTGGGGAAGAATGTATTAATGGGGGAAGAAAACAAACTTAGATTTGGTGTACTATGGGGGAAGGGAAAAAATCAAATCTCAGATTTGGGGAAGGATGTATTATTGAAGGAAAGGAAAAAAAAGAAAATTTTAGATTTTGAGCAAGATGTATTATGGTGGGAAGGGGGAAAATCAAATTTTAGATTTGGGAAGGATGGATGTATTATTGGGGAAGGAAAAAAAAACCAAATTTTAGGTTTGGGGAATGATGTATATTATATGGGGAAGGAAAAAATGTATTATGATGCACGTAGGTTTTTCGAGCTTGAAAACCGATGTGCATTAGCACATATGGTTTTCAAGTTTTTATCAACTTTGGTTTTCCGAACTTGAAAACCCATGTGTGTTGACGCATTGGTTTTCAAGCTCTCTTCATCTCTAGATTTCCAAACTTGAAAACCATGTGCATTGGCGCATATGGTTTTCAAGCTCTCTCCAACTCTAGATTTTTGAGCTTGAAAACCATGTGCGCTAGTGCATATGGTTTTCAAGCTCTCTTCAACTTTGGATTTTTGACCTTGAAAACCATATGCGCTAGATTTTCGAACTTGAAAACGCATGTGCATTGGCGCATATGGTTTTCAAAATGTTTTCAATTCTAGATTTCCAAGCTTGAAAACCCATGTGTGTGAACGCATATGGTTTTCAAACTATTTTCAATTTTGGATTTTTGAGCTTGAAAACCCATGTGTGTTGGCGCATATGGTTTTCAAGTTCCCTTCAATTTTTGATTTTTGAGCTTTGAAACCCATGTGCATTGGCACATATGGTTTTCAAGCTACTTTGGAACCCATGTACGTTGGCACATATGGTTTTCAAGCTACTCTGAACTCTAGTTTACCAATCATGGTTTTAAGATTTATTTTATCTTGCCATCGTTTTTAAGCTTTACAATGAATTCAATGAATGCAATTATTGGTTTTTTTTAAGGATGATGCTATTACTTCACAGATTTTGTTTGAACCAACAACACCTTTGATTGATGAAATTGATGTTGGTAATTGGGTTATTGATGATATTGAAGAATCGAAGGACTTTTAAACCAACCCACCATCTTTTGATGCTAAACAAGCACGTATCCTTGAAAAGAAACAAGATTTAAATATTGTTTTCAAGTCCCTCCTCATCGAAGATGGCATAATGGAAATTCCATTATGCTACATGATTTCCATGCAAGTTGTGAAGCTTGCACTCAGGAATGACATCTTCAAGCTTCAAGGGGACTTCTACTTTAGCTATCACCTTGGAGTTGCAAATTTTTATGTTTGTTTTGAGGGGATTGATGGGTGCATTGTTGATGTCACCCCGGAGAGGACAAATAGTTGGAATGATCATTGGAAAGTTGTTAATGATGAGTTTGAACAATTCTTAGAATCCAAACCTTCCTTGCATCATCTAATGGGAAAAATGTTTCATGTGTGGGATGGAAACCGCATGCTTCAAGCTTGGTTTCCATACATCATTGAGGTTCATGCAAAGAACAAATCAAGGCATGTGCAAGTTACAAGTTGGGTGCTTGATGCAAACATGGAAAATTGTGATGATCTTCGTTCCATAATGGATGGAGTCAATGTGAGTTTTTTTTCCCTTTTACATACAAATTAAAATTTCTTCACACAACAACAATTCAACATTCTCACATGCTTATATTTTGTGGTCATATAAGGCAATAGAGAGGGCACATGTGACATCCAAGTTTGTGCACCTTGTGTGCAAAGTCAATATGGTGGGTTTTACACCTATAACCAAATGGAAAAACGTCTTGAAGAAGGAGCAATATGATGAATGCACCAAGAAGGCCAGAAAGATTTGGTACAATTTGACTGTTCATGCCATGACATAATTTTTTTTCAATTTAAAATTACTCATTTCAAGCTTTATTTCATGAATACAATTGTACTCATTCATGTATAGCTTTCATCTATTTTTCATATATCCTAAATTCATCAATATTTCATTTCCACATGCTAATTATCAACATATTGTTTATCCTGGGGCTTTTTTTTGGTCTACAACATGAAATATTTGATTCACAACACATGGTAGGAGAAGTATACAAACAAGATATTGATGGGCCTAGGATGCAAGAAGGTCTTCAAAAGGCCATGTTGCAAGTTGTGCTTAAGGCAAGGGAACAACACAAAAGTCAATTGTGAAGTTCCTCCCTATTGCTGATCCCTCCTTAGGGGATGATTTCCTTACCCAGCTTAAGTTACATTGGTAACATGCCAAAGCTGGTCATGAGGAGATGATTCAAGAAAAAGTGGTAAATGTTGCCATAGCTAGGGTGGATCCACCAAAGAAGGTGGAATGGCTACATATTTGGAATGGAGACCAAGCAATCAAAAACCATAATTTTTTTCCACCCGGTCCAATAAGTGGGCCAACCTTGGACCCTTGGTTGAATAGGATAACATTTTGGTGGTAGGTACATAGTGTTGGATACTTGCATCTTTTTCCTTTCAACATTGTGAAAGTTCATGAATGGATTTGTTCTCCAAATTTGCTAACATGGATGTTTGCTAGCTTTATAAGGTTGCATTGGCTTAGTTTACTTTCTACACCACTCAATGTGGGCATTTTCATATAGCTCTAGAAGAAAGACTTGGTGAGACTTTGGGTGACTACATGGACATTTGGAAAATGACTCATTTCAATGAGCTCTTCTTTCGTGAATTTGTTTTGCCCAATGGACCATTTCAAGGTTATGATTGGGAACAACAACCAAGGGGTGAAAAGGTGGTGAAAAGAATCCTTTTTAGGTATTAATTATGAAACAACTTCTACACATGTATGTTGCATATTTTTTCTTCAAACTTGTTTGTACTTTTAATCATCATGGGGAGGAAGTTCAATCAAGGCACCCCCAACATCACTTGTGCCTTGCTTGCAACACACTCCTTATGAAAAAATGTTTCTTCATATGGGATAGTGCCTTTAGGCGTATCCAAGTACCAACCTCCACCCTCACGATGTTTTGGACTCCATTTTGCTTCAATTTCATGTGTGTACATAGTTGCTAGGGGTGCACTAAACTTCCATGCCATAAGAAACTTTGGTTAAAACTTGACGCATCCATTTAGCCCAAGCACAAACCTCATGTATCTACAAGGGAAAAAAATGGCATAAATAGTCTATGGATGTTCATGCATTTCTAAGATGCATATATGCAACCAAAACATGTATAATTTGAAATTTTGTAAAAAATCATGTAAATAGTTTCACAAACAGCCATTGTTATGGCACAAACAATTCCTGCATCAATGGTTGGGCCTTAAGGACATAAAAGAAAAGGAAGAAAAAGGAAGGAGGTCGACCCAAATGTGCATGATTTTCCCATTGGTACCCATGGTGGTCCTTTACAAACAAGGCCTATAATTGAAACATTGGTTTCTCTTGCAAGTAATCCTAAGCAAGATATTCACCCATACAATGCAATATTCTTTGATTCTCGCAATACTAGGCATTATTGGATGAAGATAATCTCGACTCATCTATTTGATGTTGTTGAGGCATTTGAATCCCTAAACCCAACCTTCAAAAAGTTGATGGAGTTTTTCAAGAATGTAAAGCCCAATTTACATGTTTTTAAAAAGACCATTTTATTAATTTTCTTGTTATAAATGTCATAGATTTTAACATTATTTGTTTCGTTTGTTTGCATGTAGTTGCCAAGATCATGATCTAGTGTTATGGGTGATGTTCCAGTCCAATTTTCTATGGACATGATCATTGTTGATTGTCCAATGGGAATGCTTGTCCATGGCTGAATGGATGGCACTCAAGTGCCCCCTTGGAATGCATTTGACAAATGCTATTGGGATTATGCTTTCTCAATGGTTAATGATTTGTTGGATGTTTGGTTCTCTTGTAAAGTTTTGATGATGCATCTGCCATGGAATTGTTTTCTTGTGCATGAGGTAGTAAGGTTTTTATCCTAGCCAAAAAATATACATGCATCAACAACATCCCTATGCACACTAAGTTAAGAAAGGTGATATACCAAGATTTCCACCAAACTAATTTTAATTTTGTCAATCACATGGATGAATTTATGGGAATTTCAAATTGGATTGATGTGGTTTTTTTTGGCAAACTTTGTTCTTTCATGCAAATGTACTAACCAAACCTAGGGGAACACTCAAGTTTCAAAAGTTTGGTTGATTGATTGACCCACTATGGGTTCCAATAGAGTTGGACGTAATCTACAATCACATTCCAAATGGTGTTTTGCCCATGAAGACTCCACAAGAAGCTTGGAGGGTGCACAAGATCAGAGTCCTACATTCATGCAAGTGCTACTAGAGACATGTTAGCCTCTTGGCTCTTGAATATTGGATCTCACAATTGGGACAAGTTTGTTTTTGAATCTTCTTTGAATTCTTGTTTCACTATGAGAAAATCATGTCCATTGCAACTAGGCTATCTAGTTGTAACCTAGTTCTATTGGACATTTTTTAGTTACAATAGAAACAATTTTCTCATAGTGTTTTTAGTACTTGGATAGATTTGTAATTTCTTCTTTTGAAAAATTAAAACAATGCACGTTTTTGACATTTGTGATGTAGGAGCCACTTTCATTGTTGCATGTGCATCAAGCCATCATGTGCTTGGCCTAGAGGGTGACCAAACATTGTATGCTATGCATTTGTCTACATTACAACAAAATGTTGGCAATGTGGTGCACTCTTTGGTTACTCCATCCATTAGCTGACCTTCTTTACACTCATTGGAACCACCTACTCCCAAGGTGGCTCACAAGCTTGGGTTGAACCTCAATAGGCCTTCATCGTGAGTATGTCCCTCATTTGCAATAAAAACCATTTGGAATTTGTTGCTATTGTGTTGATGTCATCAAATGTAAATCTTTTATTGTTGACATTGATTTTTTTGTGTGATGATTTAGGAGCGATGGGCTTGTGAGGTCCATCATGGATAATCTACCCCCTAGTCCACCTTCATCTTTCTTTTTGCCTATGCATGTGGAGCAAGAAGCTTTACACTCTATTCAACAAAAGGATAATGATAATTATGATGGCTTCATGGCATCTAGAGATAAAGCTTTTGAAATTCACATGGGTGAATTATGTGGGGCTAAAATGTTTTTGGACATAGATGTTAGTGTTGGTGATGGGGAGCCTTTTGATGATGTAGAAGAATAACATTTCATTTCCCCACATGACGATTTCAAGCCCACATGATGATTTTGGGTGCATGGACATGTGTAAATTTTTTTTAACTTTCAAGGATTAGGGAGATTGAAGAGTTTTGTTTGTTTTGACAAATTGGCCTTATTTTCTTTGCATGTGTGCAAATTGTGCCAATGTTACTAGTAGGTTTTCACTAATAAGTTTGTATATTCTTTGGTAAAACAAAATAGTTTTTAAGCCCACGCACATGTATAAAAAAGAAACACATGGCAAGTTTAATGCATTGAAGCAAATTTCCTTCAATGGGTTATAGGCATGTTCTATGTGTTTGTATGTTGCACACCTTGCCTCTTTCAAATCCAACATACTCATTATTTCAGTTAACCATCCTTTTGGTAAATGCACCCTATTGGAAACCCCTTATGGAGGTCAATGTAAATATTTCAATATCAATCCCCATTGGATTCATTGGAAATGAACGAATTTCATCCATGTATTGAACCATGCATCCATTCATTTCATCAAAATGGATGAATGATATTCATCCACATCAACATTATCATCCATGAAAACATTCATCCGTGTTTAAATCAATGCTCTCAGCTCAAGCTCTAAGCTCATGTATGAGTCATTCTCTAGTTCTTTAGGGTTGCTGCTTTTAATTATAGAAAATACATTGTCCTAAGACTAGGGTTCTCATTTCAAATTTAAGAATTCCCAAATTAAAATATTGCCCCTAAAGCCCCTGGGATCAGATCAAGGCCTTAGGTGAACGAACACTTACACTGGTGCCATGGTCCTCAAAACCAGTGGTGTGCAGGTATCCATTTTCGAACATACGAGTTGATATTAGTATTAAGTCTTTCTTAAAGAATTCTCAGATAGGGGCTAAGGCTGCTTATTGGTTGGTATGAGGCAGGTATTGCATCTCAGGTCTGTACCAAGCAGATCAGTTCTTTGATACCAGGGTCCAGGACCAAGCCCATGCACCCCTCCTCGTCAAGAGCTTTCCAAAGACACCAAGAACATGATCTGAAGCATCCCAGTTCAGTGGATCTCATAAGTACAAACAAAACAAACTAACTAAGTACCTTCCTTCATAGATAGATACCTGCTCAATTTGATTCTCGGTTGGGTTTGTTTTGAGTCACCTTGAAGATGTCATGTTTTGGGTTGCTTCTCTCAGAGTCAGAATTCAACTCCTGGGTTAAATATAGCCCTTCTAGAGGCCTCACTTAAAGAAGATGAAGGTACCAGTTCAGGTGCTGGCTCATGCCGGCGCCAATCAAGCAGGTGAAGGTACCCACGAAGATGCTTGTTCACCCTGCTGCCCTCATGCAGGTCCGGGTGAACACAACAGCAAAGCCTGCATGCAAGAAACAAACATGTGTGACATGACATCTTCAAGGTGACTCTGCAAAAAAAAAAACAAAGAAAGAAGGGGGAGGGAGGGTTTGTTGGCTGAGTACTTAAGTGTGGAAGAAAATAAGGCAACTGCAGATGTCTTATCAACTACAGAAAGATACGAGGCTGGGCACAGCTGGGGCCAGGCCAAATGTCTTGTGAAGAAAGTTTGGTATTTCTGGTGAAGCCAAAAATCCCATAATTCACAACCATAGTCGTCAAGGGCCATGAACTTTTGAGGGATGATGATGATGCAATGGATAATTATCACCATGTGATGTGATGTGATGTGACCTGAGAGTGTGGAGCCCCAGCTCCCGGGTGTAATGTCCTGCTGCCATGACATTACCCTACCTCTGCTTTTAGACCAGGGAATTGCCTCTGAAGCACATTCTCTAATAGTACACAAAATTTACACCAGGAACCTTTGGGTCTTCCACTTACTATGTGTCCAAGGATTGATGGAAGGCAGGTTCTTCCGAACATTATTTGACAAGTGTGCATTAGAGTTATCCGTAAAGTCAACAATTTATGGGGTAAGAGTCCCTAGTTTGGGTGAAACAGAGTACAACATGCTGAACAAGGCATGGATATCAACCAAAGGAAAATCACAGGGTAGCAAGCCTAGAAACCCACCGAGGTTGGAGCAATGCAATAGTGAGATTTGCGCTTTGCAATTCGGAGTAGCATTATTGTGTGTGTGTTTTTTTGTGCAATGAGGTAAAGGTTGCTCAAGGGCATAACAACATCAGTTTTTTTTTCCCTTTTGCAAGGTATTCAACTAAAGATTACGTGTGGGTGATTCAGAAGAGTGTCAGTTTTAATTTTTTTTGCCAAGGTTGTGTGTGTGTGTGTGTGTTTGTCAAGTTATGTATTTTGTTCTTGGTGTTTTGTGTTTTTAGTCGTCTTTAAGCTAGAATATTTAGACATTTTGTTTATGTGTTTTTAGTTGCGCTTAAAAAGGTTTAAATGGGTAGATATAAATGTTTTCATTGTTTTGTGACTCCAGTTGTGTTTAAAGAGGTTGAAGAATGAATTTTGTGAAGCCACATGTAAGTGGATTTGCTAGAGAAGTTTGGAGAGAGAGAGAGAGGTTCTTGCCATTTGCAAGAGAAAAATTGAAGGTTAAAAATACCTTCTAATACATAGTTTGGAATGTTGGTTTTGAACAAAGGGTGACTTTAAAGATAACTTTTTTTTAAAAAAAGGGTGAAAGGCAAAAGGAGGCCCAAACTTGGCCCCAAACAAAGGTTGATTTATGAATAATTTATTAAATAAGATATTTTTTGAGTCTTCATATATATTCAAATAATATAACTAGCCTTGAGTAAGGTTATAGATGCCACTTACCTTGCATATAGACATACTAGTGTGAACCTCGTGCCTAATGCACAGGTGTGTGTGTATTTGACAGTACATATTACAAAATTACAACTAAAAATTACATTTCCAAAACCTCTTTATATGTTGCAACCCCACTTTGAGGGAAGTGTGAGGTCGCCATTCACACTCTCGAAAATGGGACTTGGGAGTTCTCCGGGACTCCCAAAAACTCAGAGCGCGATTGTAGGGGTCAAAACACCTCACATTGAAGTGTTCTTTATACCGTTGGAAAGGTCTTGAAGTGTAGATGTCCAAAATGGCCTCACATGAGCCATTTGGACATATGCAGCACAAGTTATGGTCAAAAGAAGGGTTAGGAGTCAAACTGGTAGTTTGACTCCCAACCATTTAAAGTCAGGAATTGACCCGATTCCCATGTGTGCAGGTGAAGTGCAACACACCGTTGGAAAGTTCTAGAGGAGAGCTACAACTTTGGTTTAGATCTTGTCCTGATCCAAGTTTGGGGTGAGAAGTTATGATCGCCCAAAGTCCCGGGAGTCCAAACTGGGACAGTTTCGGGACTTCACTTTGGGAGTCCCGGGAAAAAGAACCATTTGGATACAAGTGCGACATAAAGTTGCAGAGAATACTATATGGGGGAAGGTGGTGGCTTCCCCCAAGTCCGGGTCATGGTGAGTCAAGTGAGTCCAAGGTTGCCCGTGGCTTGTCCTAACACTGAAAGTGTGCAGAATGAGTTTTATGGAGTTCCAATGGATTTGGATGCAGGATCGAATAACTAAGTAGCTTGGCCCTCTTCTTAGTCTAATCCCGGAGCTTTCAGCACGCCCCTCTTACCCCTTTTAGTGTTGGAAGTTGGGAACGTGCCCCAAGTCCCCCATATTTCCGCAACTTGAGTGATCCAACCCCAACTTGGGGCTAACTAGGGACTTGGGAGCACGTCACTATATATCACATTGCTAGGTTCTTTTTGGGGGAATTTATTTTCATTGTTTCAACCTGAAATTTATTTTTTCTACACATTTTAACAATTTTTGTGAAAAGGAATGGCACTAATCGCCAAATTTAGAAAAAATAATTTAAATTCGCCAAATACATATAAAGCATAAATATTCTTAAATTTTTTATTCACTGTCATTAATATGGCCTATAGCCTAATTTGGCTAAATCCTCTTTGTGGGATAATTAATCACAAAAATTGAAAGAAATCAAAACCTGTACAATAGGGATTGTTTTTTCAAATTCCTTAAGTAGGTGCAATGGCAAGGATCCCCAACTTTAATTTACATTAAATGGCGACTGTCCTAAGTGGACAATATAGTTTTTTCTACAATCTTGCCTAAATCTAGGTGAGTTACATGGACTCATTGTCTAAATTTGGTTTGAGCATCTGCCGAATCTGTACTCCACTGTTTTCTCCGCCCCGTCGGAGTAAACAGACCATGATGGGACGAATGGACTGGATGGATGATGGGATGGATGACGGACGGATTCAAGGGAAGTTTCATTTCATCCCAACTTCCCTTACTATATATGATACCTTAGTGTGGGTATGCTTGTTAGGGGTGGGTTATCAATGTGATGTTTGGGTATCACAAATTGTGTTTGTTTTGATTCTCAATTCTATAATCTCCATTTCCAAGTAACTTCCAATTATGGTTCCAACATGTAGAACACCAAACTTTTCAATGCAAAAAAATTGAACTCCAACAAAAAAAAAAAGAAATTATTCCAAAGTTTTGAAAATGTTAAAGTAATACAAACTAACCTATTTCTACATTCTAAACTACACTAAATGTTCCAAGATCCAAAACATAAACAATAATTTGAAAACATGAACTTTTATTCTTGGAAAGATCACCAATTTTTAAAATTATCCTTTCTAGCAAGTCGCCAAATTTGGCTAGGTCCTCTTCTGAATGGTTGCTTGACCACAAACCTCACAAAAGTGAGAAAAAATTCTTTTTTGGGTATGGGGAAAAAGAATTCAACAAAATAGTCTAGGATAAAGTTAAAATATGCACAATGTTATGTTAAACATTATGATAGTTTAGTGGTTGAATGCTTTCACCTCTTTCCTTGATGTGCAAGATTCAAATCTTATTAAGCACTTACCCATTTGAAACTATAATAGATTTTTTTTGAAAAAAATTAGAACTAAGACATAGTTCTAGTTAGGTTCCTTGGAACCATACTAGAACTACCTTCAAGTAACATGCTAACCTAGGTACCCACCCAACATTAGCCCAAGGATTAAAGTGTGTGCACCCAAATGTATTTCATAGTCACACTATGACCCAAATGCATGCACCAAAATGGATTTTTGTTATGTGGAAAATGTAGGATAATAGACCATCTTGGGGGACTCATTCCAAAATTATGGGCATAGGTAGGTGAGTTGTGACCTACATCCCTTATTTTGGGAAGCCTCAACCATGGGTGTTAACCCAACATAAAGCACAAGGTGAATCATGAATAAAAATTAGTAAACCATGAGGTGATGATGATGTGTAAATCATGAGGTGACCACCCCTTAAGTGTAGAGGCACCTTATGTCTATTCTTTAGGTGTGAAAGCACATTTTGTTTACACAAGGCCATAAGCACATTTAGCCCCCAAAAATTGTAATTACAAGTATAATTTTCTTGCAATTAAGTTTTTTGGTAATGTATGGATATCACATCTTGGATTATTTTTGTTTTTTTTATAGTATATTTGATTAACTTTAAACTTAATCTAATAAATTATTTAAAAAGTTCAACAAACAACGAAAACTTGAATGTATGGAATATATTTGGGACAAAATAATACTTGTCACAAAGTTTGAAAAAATTGCATATATATTTCAAAACTAGTGTTATGAGTGAAATTCTTGGGTAAATTTTTTTATGGTGTATGATATTGATATACATAGATTAAATCTAAAATTATTTGGATATTTAAAGTTTTTAGATAAAATTTCATTCAAAAAAGTGTGTTTTTTTCATTTTTGAACAATAAATGCATAATAATATATTTTTTTTAGGGGAAAAATTATTACTAGATCAAAAAGAGGAGATTTGTAGATGGACATTGCATAATTTTTTCAATTTTCTTTTGTTTGGTAATGTTTCATGACCCACAAACATAAGGCCCTATGGTTATTGAAAAATTGTAAATTATATATTGTATGTACATTGATGTTATCCAATCATCTCCATTTAATAATTGGATCAAGCTTAATTTTGATTCAAAGTGAACTTTGAGTTCCAAAATGTTGTCATGCAAATTTTAAAGTTTGTTTGCTTGTGTTTAGGATAGCCAAAGGATATCATCAAACTTGACTCTACACCATTTGGAAATGATGGTGAAAAGTTGATGACAAAATCAAAAATGTTACAAAACCAATCCAAGAGCATGGCAATAGGGGCGTTGTGCTTTTCAACAACTTCCCAAATTTGAAACACCATCCTAGTTAACAAGGTGGAGATCAACAATGAGAGGTTGAAAAAGGTGAAGATTAATAATTTGAAAACAACTAGAGAGCTGTGTTATCATAGAAAAAGAATTTAAATAAGAAGTTAAAATTATTTTGCACTTGTAGCTAGAAATCCCTAACCTAACCATGTGCAAGGTTAGCATTATGATCACCAATGACTTCATATGTGAAATCCATGTGTCTCCTATGCATAGTGAATATTTTTATGAATTTGAAATAAGGATTGACGTAATTCAATTACTACAAGTCTATGGATGAAGATGAAATGCATTATTTTTTTCCTACGTATTATAAGATTCATTATACATCACCTTTTTTGGTGAAAAATGATTCACCGTCAATGTGCTTTCACCCATGAGGCACCTTACATCCACTACTTTGTGTAATGTGTGTTGGCACCTAGAAGAAGCATTAGTTATGCATATAAGGTGCCTTCCTTTTAACACTAAAAAAAAGCAACCAAAGTTTTACAACACAATTTTGTAGGTATTGAATGTTTAGAAATTGTTGTATGCTAGTGCTTTTATTATTGTGACCTTTAATAATGTGTTTTGATCTTTAGGATTTAACAATTTCTTTCTTGGGTTGTTAGTTATGGTGATCACAGGAATGTGTTGGAACAAATGGATTTCTACTATAAAGATATTCCCCCGATTGATTAGGTGATTTAAAATGTTTAAAGCCATCAATTAATTTGGTTTTGAAATTAGCAAACTAAATTACTTTCTACATAGGTACTTGATTGGGTCATAGTCGTGACTTAGGTTTGCAACCTACTTTGTTGTTGGTGTCACCTTCTAGGTTTTTTCATTTTCCACTATGTGGTGGGCAACCTTAGCTCCTTCACCTTTCAACTTTATTTTATCATGTTTGCATAATAACATGAGTTAGATTTTCATCAATGATTTTCTTTGTATAAGGGGCAAGAAAGGGGGAAAAGGTGACATGGATTAAAAGTAAAAGTGAAATTTATTTTTTTACAGTCAAGATGGGTATTTGTGAATTCTCACTATTTTGTGAGAAAATTTTGGAAAAAAACTTTTTTAAGAACAAAATTTCACCACTTTCATGAAATGAAAACAATGAAGAATGAAAAAACCAAGAAATTTGGTATTGGGTATGGTATTGACGTGTTGTCAACTAGACAAAATGTGGGGAATATGTAGGTTATACAATTTATTTTTTCATTTGGATTGGGCAAATTGGATCTTGTATTGTAATTTAATACCATCTACTTGCATTGCAAAAACCATGAAATTACCATGGTTTATAGTAACTAGAGTAAATGGAATTCTAACTCCATGTAAATTGATTGAAACTTGCTAAATTTTATTATATTAAAACAGTACAATGAAGAGGGAATGAAAAGGAATATGAATAGACACATGCAAGGCTTGAAATTGAACATTTATTGTCCATCCATTTTTATACATATATAGAATGGGACTAAATGTGATTAAGGTCATTGTATGTCATCTACTTGGCATGTTAGGCTTAAGAGGTCTTACTTCAAAACTCTCAACTTTCAATCTTCACCAATATATTAATGCATCATTTATGAAATTTAATTATTTTAATATAGTGGAGGGTCATAAGGTATTTAGTTTGAATGAGGGTATTATCATCTCATGTAATTATGGCACATTATGTTTTGCATTCCTCCAAATTTACATCATATTAGCATTGAACTTTAGTACATTGAGAACATGGTTTTCAAGTTTCTCGTCTTGGTGCATTTGAGAAGGTTTTCAAAATAAAGTGTAACAAAAAAAGGAGGCTTCTTTCATTCTAACATTGCACGTGCAACTTCATACAATTTTAATGCACTTGCACAAGCACATATTAACACATGTTGATAACACCTTCCATAAACATATGCATGCCTTCTATGATTTGCAAAGCTTACACTATCCAATTAACACATTCCAAAATTTAATTTGTGGAACTGTTAAACCAAAATTGAATAATCAACAAAGAAATTTGGATGTTGCTTATTGGGATTAGAACTTTGAATGTTCAAGTGTTTTTTTGAGTAGTGGGCTTCTAACACACGTCACCATGTATTCTAATGCACAAACCTAAACACTTATGAATCTTTCCCTAAATTAGTAGGATTCATTTTACATCACCCAACACCCCATGCATCCCACTATTGTGTACATCATCCTCTAGATCACAATAACATAATTAACCAAAAGCTTAATCAATTTGGGTTTTCTTTTCACAAGAATCATTCTTGCTTTGAATCCTAGGAATGATCCATATTGCATTCTCTAGTCATTCTCATGCAATCTTATTGGTGTCTTCTCATCCCAAATCCCACATTGCTTCCCATTAGCATATACATTCTAATCTTCCAACAAATCTAGACAAATATTTCTTTTTCAAGTTCTAATTTCACAATTGCAAAATGCAAGTATTTGCTTAAATTTGAGACTTTTTCACATTTTTGATCATCTCTTAGTAGCAACCTTATAATTGTGTATATGTAGAAAAGTTAGGATGAATTCACACTAACATGAGCCATAGCAAGTGTAATTAACCAATGCTTGAATTTTCATGTTTTAATGTCAAAAATTATATTGTTGCAAATTTTTAATATATTTACATGACAATGTTCTTAATGGGTACATTCACAAATATAGGAGCGATAGGAATTGTAACTAATGCTTTGTTTTTCATGTTTTCGTGTCAAAAATAATATTAATATTACACATTTCTTTTATACATTTTCATGATAGTGTTCTTAATATATTGTGGGAACATGTGTGATAATTTGAAATGAATCTAATGAAATTTGAATTCTCAAAAGTATTGATTAATTATCACTGTACCTAGTGTTTTACAATGCTTTTACTACTTAAAAAAACTCATAAATGACTATTTAAGGACTTGAAAATGACATAATTTTGGAGAGATTTTTAAAACACATATTCACATATGAGTATAATGTAACATATTTTTTGAATCAAATGGATTTTCTTATGACTTTTTACAAATGAAATATTTCTAATATATACCTAAAATCTTTTAGAATAAGTAGTCACTGAGGTCCTTACTAAGGGTGCATCCTATATTTGTGAATGCACCCTAATATATTATGAAAACATGTGGAACAATTTAAAACTAATTTAATGAATATAAGTACTCAAAAATGTTCCAAAGCACAAACCTCTAAAACATAGATAAATAGATTTGTTCATTTAACTTCCAAATGATATCCTCTTTAACAAAAAAAAATTGTTGCTCTTATTCACACACAACTTGGATTCCATAGCACACAATTTTTTGCATAATTCAAGATACAAGGATAATTTTTTTCTCATTACCTTTTACCTAGCACTACTTAATAAGCAACCTCCCTCACTTACAAAACACACAATAGACACCAAGACACTAATGCAATAAACAAGTTCATGCTGCAACTCCATCCTTCCATTACTCTCATTCATCACCAAGCTTTGCCACCTCTAGAAAGATGACTATGACATCAACTTGTGCCACCTCAATTGCCAAAAGTTGATAGCAACATCTTGCAACCTTAATTCCAAACCCCTTTTACACAACCTCATATTTCAAACCTCCTTGATAGCATTTTCTGCCTTCACACCATTTTGGACCACAAAATAATTTATAATATAAATGTTTGCAATAAAACCAAGATGAGCATTGAAAATTTGTATGTGAAATCTCTTTGTGGCTTTTTCTTTTTTCTTTTCTTCAATGCAAAGGCCAAGTTAAAGTCAAATCCTTCACTTTGAAGGACAAGGTTAGGAGTAGCCCTTCACCATAAGCACGGAGGGAACCCTACCCTTCACATTCAAGGCCTGAACATAGGTGCTATCAAAATTCTCACACTCAAATACTAAAGGAATGCAAATGGGACAACACAAGCTAATATGTGCAAATCTGCAGACCTGAAGATACGTGGAAGGTGGAATCATTTAGATCTTATGCAAAAAATGTCACCACTTTTGTCCTTTTTGGTGCAAGTGCCACACATGATTGTAGTGTAGGAGAAAAAAAACAGAGAATTTCTAAGACTAAAAAAATGTGTCATGAACCTCACCTGTGCCATGTGAGCTTTTATCTTGGAGGCAAATACTTCCTTCTCCCCATCATGATGAGCTTATCTTTCCATATCCTAGTAGTAAGGAAGGATGTGGTGGGGGCAAGGCAGCATGTGTGCAGCAATCTTGAGAAGACTTTATATTAGGGGCTGCAAATGCAAGGAACATCCTCAAGAATCGTGCTCCCCTTGACCAGGAAAGCAGTTTGAGAACTTAGAAAAAACACAGGATTTTTGGTCCCCAAAAAAAGAATCCCAAGGATTAACCATGAATGTGGGACCTCCAATCCTGCTCGTTGCATTATCTTGTGCTTGAGTCAAGTGTGGTCCAACAAAATGACAAATGAAGATATGGTTTGTTGGGGTCCAAGAGCTCTGCAACTTGCAAGTTCACCCCCACCCCCTTTTCCTCTGGACAATTGCCACTTGCTCTAAAAACAAAAGTTCCTGACGGCTTCTCATATGAGACCAAGGTACAGACATTTCCTCATGAATTACAAGCGGCTTATTGCATAATGGCTCTGGCTGTCAGCACATGTTTAAATGAAATCATGAGAAATGATGGAACTCTGTAACATGGTCTGGTAATTTGAGTGCAAGATAAATTTGATAGGAAAAATGTAGCCTAAAATATAAAGCTAGGCCTCCAGCTGTAACACACACGTGAAGGTCTGGGGTGGCAGATTGTGTCATTTTCTTGACCATATTATATGACATAATCTTCCAATGATGATCATGTAAGTGTAATCGTTACCAAAACGTCTTTGTAAATAAGAATACTTTAAAGAAAATCCTTGAATCTGGCACCCCAAACCTTAATTAATGTCATGGAATGGCCTTGCCATTACCCATTATATTAGCATTGCCTAGCTCACCCTAACAGACTCAGCTAGCACTTTATCGAACATAATCGGCAGGGGCTTGACCATTTCATAGTACATTAAGAGCACTTATTAGTCTTTGTGTTTTGGAATCAATACACACCATGTTCATGAATTTACAGACTCAGCTCCCAAGTTCTCTCTTATATCTATTTGACAACTAATTATGGTTGGTCCAACAACATTTCTTTGGTCTTACATCTATTCCTAATTGAGCACCAACACATGTTTACATATGAAATTGCAGAGCAGTCTCCAGAACGTCAAATATGACAATGAATAGTCATAACTCATAACCTTACGGGAGTTGCTTACAAAGTGTCAGAGCATCGCTTTTCATGGGGGGATAACTGTGACAAGCTGCCATGACAACACCAGGAAGAGCCAAAACAACACGAGTCAGTCAACAAGGTCAGGATGAGAAAATGGGATCAGGATTTTGGGTGAAAGCACTTTGTAAATCACAAGAAAGAGAAAGAACTCATGAACAGCAAAGGATACATGGCAGAATTCCTATTGGAAGAGTGACTGCCATCTTCATGTTTTGATGTTAATGGCCTCAGTAGGTCATACCTATTGCAAACTGTACATGGTAGTGACACATTAAAACTTAAAATCCCTCACACTATTCTAGGGTTGCAGGAAAATTTTAATTGTTTTGAACCCTTTGCGGGAAGACGTTTTGTGAGAAAATAATAAAATTATATTGCCACCCTGCGAGAAAGTTTCAGACATTACCTTTAGAAATGAATCTCCTTTGGGACTAGTGTAGTGAGGTTTGGGGAGGAGAAAACACACATTAGAGTGAATTATTTATGCAAATAGGAATAGGTGGAAACTCCAATGGCTAAGACTACATGATTCTGTTTGGGAACCATAAACCCACACTGACATGACACACAAGAGGCAACAAAGAGAAATATCTTGGGAAGTACGGAGAATTTCTCAATACTTATAATTCATGTCAACCTGAAAAGAAATTGAGAAATGACCCAACAATGAACTTGTGTAGGATGATAAGGACCAAGGGCCATTCCGGGAATATGGGCCCAGCTCAAGGCAGGAGCCAAGAGTAGGATCTGAATCCTCAGAACTGCCCCATTCAAGGGTCCTTATCTGATATAAAGATATGGTAGAGTTTTAACAGCTGCAATTTTGTTTGAGGAGAGGAGGCACCTTATGCATAAGGTGGGTAAGGTGGCCTCCACATACACTAAAAAAATTTACTAGTTCTTTGTGCACTTTCAGATCTGACAACATAACATCAACCAATCAGAAACCATGGAAAGGAGGAAACCCAACCCTCCAGAAAAGAGAAAACAAGACCAAGAAAAAAGTAAAAAGCAGTTTGAACAACAACAAGAGTCATACACTTGTTCAGAGACCACCACCAACAAGAGGTAAACATGACAAATAATCATTGAAATATTTAATGAAAATAGACCTGTTTTCAATGCAATTTTTAATATTTGAAAGACAGAGGTTTCAAAACTCAATTCAAGCAGAATCATAATTTTTAGACATCTTTAGATTTATTTTTGGTGTTCTTTAGATCTTAAATAGGATTACCCAATGTTATCATTAGGTTGATTCCTAAATGGCTCGACAACCTTAATTCTTCATAAGAGGTTACTAATATTGTTAAGTATTGTTACTAATATTAAGGTCACACATGCCAAAACTAAGTAGTAAATGAGCATGACTTGTGCCAAAATTGAAAATGAAGTTGAAGATTTGACAGGTTTGACACATTTAGATCAACACAAGCTTTACACATTATGAAGGGTAGCTACTAGTTTGTTAGGTGGCAATATTTATTAATGTTAGTCCTTAATTAAAAATTCAATGCTTGATTTTCTCATAGCCAATGCTTGCAAATGTATGTTCAATATCTGTCATGCCTAATTGTAATGTAGGGTATTCAACTTAAATGGCACTCAAATTTCATGCATCCATTGATTATAGATTAAATGTAGACTTCATATTAATATCCATTTGCATGGAGATGAATTTTTTGAATTGGAGTCGGTCAAATGATTAACCCTCAATGGTGGTTAGCCCTCACTTGGCTTTGGGAACATCTACAAATGGTATTGACAACCTACCATAAACATTCCCAAACTCACCAACTCCCAGCAATGGGTTAGTAGTAAAAAATTAACCAACATACTGAGTTTCTGTCCCAAGATTGACAACCCATAGAAGTCATAGAACTTGGCCTTAATGCTGGCTAACTCAACAACACATTGAACTTTAAAGAGAAGGAGAAGACCAAAAAAGCAATGAAGAAAAGCAACACAAAACCAAAGATAATGGTAAAAGGAAAAGGAAAAAACCCAAAAAGAAGGGGGATGCAAAGAGAGAAAAAACATAGACCTTTGAATACAAGATCTTTTGAGGACAAAGTGGGTTTAGAAAAGCTCTCCACTTAGGTGAAGACACATTGGTAATGATAATTTTGAAGATTCCAAAAGGCAAAACTTATTGTTAAGCAGACCTTTCATCTAATTCAAAACAAACTTTGCAGAGAAACTTGCTTTCTTCAACAACTTAGGTTGCCATTTCAGGTATGAAGAACTCTTTCAAGCTCCAAAGCCTAAAGAACCCATATAATTGACTATTCAATACTCCAAAATTTTCATAATCTAAAATATTGGAATCCCCACAGGCTTAAGAATTGTATTAAAACAATATATCCTGGCTGAAAACACTACCGAGTAACCAATGTCAATGCTTGATTAAGCCTTTGAAATGTTGCAATAATTGTCACATCCAAGAAATTGCAAAAGAAGCCAGTAAAAGTCCAATTAAGCTCTCCTGAGAGTCCTTGTTTAGATATATGAAGTTGGAAAAACCAGGAACAAGTGTATCCTCTACATATTGAGGATAACTTACAATGGAAAACTGGATAGGAATTCAAAGAATTAAATTGGTTGAGAAGACGCATTTCCTGAACATTGTTCAAAAGACTGCACAATCAGTATTCACTAGGATAACAATTGACTACATTAAAAAATTGCCTTCCAAAATGAGCCATACAAGTTATCTAGCACGAAACCTAGCCAAGAACAGAAAACTGTAGGGTTTGCTCAATTATATAAACCTAATCTCATCCTTACTAGTGTGGACTGTGCCATTGAGCACATATTGTAATATATATTTACAAAGTACACATGCTTTTAGATCATATAATACAGCCAAATCAAGAGTTTGAACATTGTTCTGAAAGATCTACACACTGTGAAAAGACAAAACATTGTAGATACCAAAGTGAGGAATTTAATAATGTGTTAAGTTTCAGAGAATTTCCAATTGACCAAAACTATTTTGTGTAGTGTGAAATCCAATTCCCATAGAAGAATGATTTCAAATTTTTATTGAATTTTTAACAACAAAAGTAACTCAAAATTCAATAACTCTTGCACCACAGATCTGAAATTACAAAACCACCTCAATGGACCCATCCATAGTCATCGAGGGCTTTGGTATCAAGCGTGCATGCCCAATTTCCCTAAAATTTTAAACTTTGATCTTTATTGAATTTCCAATGATAAAAATACTCAAAATTAAATCACTCCTGTATTGCAGGCATCAGAAAACCCCCTCACCACACCTGTGCTCATCAAGGACTTTCCAATGGTACCAAGAACACAACTGCAAGCCCATGCTTTGGGAGATCTCAACATGACAAAACAAACTACCTGTCTAGGATTCTTCAACCAAATGTCTTTAAATCAAAGAGGTGACCTCCAAACCCAGAAGCTGAAATTATGGGACTTTGACATCTTATCAAAACTTGATTTGCTAAAACTTTCATTCTAGCTCTCAAACTTGATAGGTTGATCTTAGTAGAATAAGTTGAAAACTCAAAAAACTCAACAAAAACAGGGGAGACATTTCTCCATTTTTCAATGATTCAAGAGCATGACTTCACCTACTTGCAAGTGGCCCTGAAGAACAAACTGTTCTCAATGGGGACTTTAGCTTCTTGTAACTCAGTAACCCACCAGACATTCACCATTGGCATCATAGCTTTGTACAAGGAACTTAACCATTTCGAAACTTGTGAGAGATAAGTAGAGATAACTGCAGCAATAGATGTAGGCTTAATGAGGTTTGCAGGAACATCCAAGAAACACAAGAAAAGAAAGTGAAAGCCTCATACCTTGTTTCAAACTTCTTAGAATTGAAAGAACTATGAAGACAAAAAAAGAGCATTAGAAAGGTTTTTTGGAATCAACACACGAGGAAGGAACTATGGAACTATCATGGTTGTCTGAGATTGGATCTTCACTCAACAAAGATAAAGCTTTTAATTTCATTCCCACAAAGGACCAGTGGATTTTTTCTAGTGCATATGGAGGGTGCCTTACCTACAGTAGAATTTCTGCCTCAACAGAGGATAGCACCTCTGATCCTCAAATTGTAACAGTCCGTTGATAAGGTTCCAAAATGTTCACCACATGCCTCATCAAATGTCTGTGAAACTCCAGAGTCTGCAACCCAAGAATGCCTGATGCAAAGATTGATAGCATAAGCAAGCCTATTCCACTGACCAGGAGACCAAGGAGCAATGCACCAAATAATTACACAGCTTTTACCTGTACACTGATCCTTTGCTAGCAGCACTTCCAATGAGTTTGGTTCTCCAGCTATGCGCAATCCCCAGTACAAATCATGAGACCATGGGATGTTTCTTAAAGTGAAACTTGCCTATCTGCACAAACAAAACTGATTAGGTTTATAGCAGGCATTGCACATCCTTACCTGACCAGAACAAAGGTGTACCCTGGCAAATGAGAAACCATCACAGACCACTGGTTTTCAAAAAACAGACAGAGGTGGAACTGGTTGATTTTAGATAAGGCAAGAAACCAGGCATGGAACTACAGTTCCTCTTCTAGTCTGCCAAGGTTTGGAACCAGCAAGTCTTCTGAAGACACTTTCATCAGAACCTAGGGATCAGACACATGATGCCTAGAAACATAGGTGCTGGGTTTCTCTTGGTGGTGACAGCATCTCATACCTCTCCAATTTTCTTCTCTACAAAGAGGCTGATGCCTGCCTACATGGTACTGGAATTCCACTACCTTGAACGAAGCAGCCATAAAAAGAATTCCAAGGTCCAGCATGAGCTTGGCACCTTGTTGATCTTAAAAACCCTGTTCATTATCTATGTCCAATTTCTACAATATGGAAATTCTGTGAAACAAATGCCCATAGTATGAAGATCAGCAACAAAGTATTTGCTGGTCAGCAACCACACTAACATACTGCAAACATTAGCAAGAGTCTGCATCAGACCGAGCACTGCACATTCACTATGCAGAGTCCTTGACAACATATCAGCTGAGGAACAATATCAAATAGAAATTCAAAGAGCAATTAAAAAAAAGCTAGCTACAAGAACAAATCTTAGCAGCAAAAATAATGGCTTCCAATGTAAAAAGTGTTACTCAAAGATTTCATAGAAGGAATTTCTGGTTTCAACCACATCTTAAACTAGAAGGTGGCCTTACCTACACTTCTCTCTTAAGAATTGCATGACACTAATGTGTTTCATCTCAGCCTGCCCAAGTTCCCAATGCAGGTCCAAAAAGAAGGTGCATCTTTGTCACATAAAGTCCTCTTCCAACTCTGCAAGGGTCTTCCCTTTGGCAGCAATGTCCTTGTTGGATGTCATCTTCTTCGGGACCATTAGTCCCTTGTAGCTTCGAACCTCTGCTTGCCTCTCCTTCTCCAGACGCTCCATTTCCTCATGTCGTTTCTAACCAACAAGCAAATTCACCTCAGTTAGTACAACATTAAACAAAATTCTGTCCACTTGGCATGTGGCACTGAAAGGCCATAATCAACTTGTCTATGTATGCCATCAGTGCACATAGTCATAGGTTATGGTTCAGCAAATGTTCAATACAACCTCAAGACAACAGATTCCAGGACTGACAATCAAACAAAGCCATCTTGTGATTGAGATTAGATCAATCAAAGCATGTAATGTAATACCTTCTCTCTGGTATGAGCCTTCTTCTCTGCTCTCTCCGCAGCATTGTAGACCTCCCTTTCAGCTGTGTCCCAGCACAAGAAAGGGCTTATGAGTTCCCACAAGTTTCTGTGCAGCCTTGTGTAAAGAGGAGAAATAAACATCCAAGTCAGAACAACCTACAATTTAAGCAGACAGAGCCAAATACCTTTTAAGTCAGGTGTGCGTTCAACTTTTGTCTTGTTCAACCTGTTGACAATTTCATTGATGCGCTTCTCAACCCGAGTTGTTTTGACCTGCAATTGCAACTGTTTTACATTAACAGGTTTCAAGTCTCATGTTTTTTGGTGCTAATAGAAACAATCTATGGGCAATCAAGACTCCACAAAGACTGGTCAGAATCGTACACATGCAAGAAAAAACCCAGACATGATTGTTCATTAGTGGCAACAACTTGAACAACATGAGAATAGGTCCAAGGGGAGGACACAAGCTCTCACAAGCTTAGGATTGTGAAATCCAACTTGGCCCACGTCCATGCCTTGAGTCTTCCTCAGGTTGAACCATGGTGTGTACACGACATCCAAGTTATTGAGTTTGTTACCTTCACAAACACACCCCTTGAACATTCATCATCAGCCTCTCTTTTGTAGTTTCTCTGGGACGTGATCAAAACCCTAAAATTCTCTTTCAGATTGGCAACTAACAATAATAATACCCTGCCAAACCGAGCACCAAGAATGCATGCACCAAAATACAGATTTCTGCAGAGGAATCGAACCTTGAATGGAATTTGCCTTCACAAGCTGTGCACAATCCTCCAGAAGCTCTGGGGTGATGCTCTCTATGGTTTGACCCTTATGCAGCCTCAGGTACACATGGGCTGAAGAAAGCTTGTCTACATGAAACCTGCACACACCATCCATTATAACATCCCCCCACCCCCACGCAGAAGAAGACCACTTCAAAACACATATCCATCATACTTAATCCGAGTCTTTTTCTATCAGAAAAAAACACAGACCTGCAAAGTTTCCAGAAAACACAAACCCAAACACATGCAAACTTTCCTCCTTACATACCAGATATCTTCAGGCCACCCATATTTGATGAGATCTTCGTTCTCAAACTTGTCAAGACCCATGTAGATGGTGTAGTCTCCCAACTCAGGTCTGGCCTTGAAATAGTACACCATTGTGAAAACCCCCACCTCTCTCTCTCTCTAAAACCTCTTTCGCGCTTCAACAACTGAGAGAGGAGAATCCTCTCTAAAGCCTCCACAAGCGCTCACATATCACTTCCTCCAAAGCTGCTCTGCAATTCTAAGGGGAGATCCTCACACCGGGCCAAGACCTAGTCGGAAGGAAAAGATGAGTGTCAAGGGTTTGGGAAGGTGAAGACGGGAGTCATCAGACGAGGGCAGAGGAAGGCAACATGATTGGCAACAAGTGGGAGCAAAAGAGGCTCAAAAGTAGCAGCTCCATGGTACGTTTGAGAGCATGTTTCTCCTCTCTTTGTGTGCGCTGCGGAAGCTTCAAAGCCTCGCGCCTGCAACAGGCATAAGGCTCGCATGCCCGCCTCCACTCCAGGTCCTGAAACCAGGTCTTTGGCACCTGCACCACATACTAAGACCAGATCCCGTTAGCACTTCTTCGCAACGCACGCATCATTCCAGGTCCTGAAACCAGGTCTTTGGCACCTGCGCCACAAGCTAAGAACAGATCCGTTAGCCAGCCTTCGCAAGGCTCGCATGCCCGTCTCCACTCCAGGTCCTGAAACCAGGTCTTTGGTACATGCGCAACATGCTAAGACCAGATCAGATCACATTAGCCTTCACAAGGCTGGCGTGCACCTCCACTCCAGGTCCCGAAACCGTGTCTTTGGCACCTGCGTCAGATGCTAAGACAAGATCTCGTTAGCCTTCTTCTTCACAAGGCACGCATTCGGCTACAATCCAGGTTCCGAAACCAGGTCTTTGGCACATGCGCCACATGATAAGACCAGATCCCGTTGGAATGGGTCCTTTTTTTTGTTTCTTTTCAAAAAACAGTAATGCCATAAAATACCTAGCTACAAATTTCTTATTATAGACGATGATGGAACATTACGTGGTGGAATGGGACAGGCATCATGACCATTGCATTTTTACACATTTTAGGGTTTCCTTTTGTGAGGCCTTGGTGCCCTCACAATTTGTTAAGCTGCCTTTTCTTATTTACATTTTTTGTGGAAAAAAAATATAGCCAAGACTTTAGAGCATCTCACCGGTGCACAGAACGTGGAAAAATTGGATGAAGAAAAATCAAAATGGTTTTGGCCACGCATTTTTGCACAGGGTTGGAAGGTTTGTCAGAACTCAGTTTCCTGACCACTTACCATTCATCCTTCATGGTGCGCTGGTGGGGTGCTGGTGCACTAGGCCTTTGCAAAAGGCGCAGCAAAACCTAACACCTGCTGTGGTGGATCGCTAGATGGTTTGATTGGTCTAGGACTTACGTGGGTTGTTATTAATAGTCTCCCACCTTTTGCACCTTCTGCAGTCCTAGTTTCAGTTTTATGGGTGAATTTGGGAAAAAGTGAAGAACTAATCTTGGATGTGAGAAACACTGGTGTTGCACGGCCACATACTCGACGTGGGTGGAGCTGCTCTGACATCACAACTAATGTCTTCTTCCCACTTCACGAAATGCAACAGAAACTCGGGATGCCCCATGAAAGGCGGTCAAGCTTTCTGTAAAATGGCAAAGTTTTCCCATACGTATCTTCCTTGCTATACCTATAGGAAAGAAAACCTGAAGGGATGGTGTGAGGACGGCAATGAATGGCCTGCTGCTGATGCAGTCACTCTCAACGCCGAACTATCTGCATGTCCCGAGGATAAAAGGCTCCTACTCTAGATCTATTCAAACACTTCCGGATCTGTTGCCTTTGCTTCTCCTTATCATACTTGACTTACGTTTCCACTTTTGAATCTACCTATTGTATCAAGTCTGGCTGTAATATAGACTACAATTTCGGTTCATTTCAGTGGATGGGTAGGTAGTGAAATTCTGTCATTTATATGGTTGCAGTTAGATGGAACACCAGAGGCAAGAATGCAGATGTGTGAAATAACTGGGATCTATGTTGACATTGTTGATTTGTAGCAATTGAAACAAGAGGAGTTTCTACTCATAAGGAAGGTTCAAGGAGCCAAGTTTAGGGTTTAGGGTTTTGGGGGCTTGCCAGGAGCTCAATTGTGGTGACTTTCCAAATGTTGTATTCCTGAACCCTTGAGGTAGGCACAGCCGAATGCAGTTGAATCTGATTTTGTGTGCTGACTTAAATTCTCAGCTTCCCATGGACCATCTGACATTGGTTGTTGTTTCTCTTTCTAATTGTAAACCCTGTCTTGATGCAGAAGAGCTTTGCATGTATTATCACATGATTAGCAAACAAGTCAACCGACAGTTCAGCTCTCCTGTACGGGAAAAGATTTTACAACTCTGACATGGTACTCTGCTGTACATTTTGCACCCAAATTCACCTTCTTTTCTCTTTTGGGTCTTTTACATTGGGGATGGTTTGGAAATTGTGTATACAGTCTGGATTCTTTTCCCAAGTATCTCTCTCAAAACTGAGGCTGCTACTGAGATTGAAAGACATTCAACCATATCTGAACTCAAAGCATGAATGTTGGAGAATGTAATTTGCTTTTTCTTGGCTTAATTAATCCTGAGAATCAATCAAAAGTAGATGAAAATTTGTATTTGAACTAATGTTCTGTATCTGGATCAGATTGCTGCTTTGCTCTCCAGAGAGCTGATACTGGACCAGCTGAAGAGGTTGTAAGGATCCACAACTGTAATGCCCACCACACCCTCATCAGATGGATCCTCAAGGAAGCTCCCACATGCAAATGATGTCATGGATGATGAATCAGGCAGCTCCTCTAGCTCGGCAAAAAAGTCTTCATCCTTGACAGAAGATCCAGATAAAGATTCTAGCATAAGATGATCATGTGACTCTACATAGGACTGCACTATTGCAATCTGCTGTAGTTTTCCCAAAGAAACCACATTGACAAGGGGGGTTTCATGCAGCTCTTGGGAAGAAGATTCTACGCCATAAGGAGTGCATGAGGTACTGAAACTGGAAGGTATGGCTGCAAACAATTTGTCATTATGTATGGACACTATGTCATCAGGTTGTGATTTGTGATTGACCCCATTCGTGAAGCCTTCCCATTGTTGACCTCTGAGCTCATGATTGGAATGGTCATGGTATTGTACTGCTGCAGGTTCTTTAGAGTCAGATTTGAGTTCTGTTGCTATATCTGAGGGTCTTCGTTTCTCTAAGGTAGTTGAGCTGCAAGACTGAGCTGAAGCTTTGGCTTCCTTGCCTGAGAAGGTAACTCGGGTGCAGCCTGCAAGCAAGTTGCGGTGAGACGGTTGAGGATGGTTATGCTCAGCAGTGTAGCTGACAATCAACATGGATGGGTCATTACGGCTTCGTTCCACTTGCTTTCTGGCCAAACAGCCTTTGTTGCTGCTACACCTATAGTAACCTCTGCAAAAAACACACAAATTTCAAAAGTCCTCTTCACTACCCTCTACCTCATATTCCACTGTAACTCTCTTTGCTAGACAGCAGGACATAATGACCTAGTGGGTGGACATTCTATTTTATGAAACATCCCTGCCTGTGCAGGGTGGCCTGGTATGGTGGGTTTCTCATCATATGGGCTGGCCAGGTATTGACCTGCCTTGATCATTACACTGAGTAATGCTGCAATCCAGACCTTGGGCTCCCGCCTTTGTTCATAGGGTAGCACAACACTACCCTACATGTAACCAATTTCTTTGTCCTATTTAGGCACTTTTGTATTCCTTTTCATAATCAGGATCAGTAGTCATTTACTAGCTTTACTTTTGGTGTTGTTAGTGTCAATTTTAATGCAAATTGACAATTAACAAAAGAGCTTACTTGAAATGTGAATTGGTGGTCAAATTGATTACACTTCGGATCAGGCCCCAAAAAAACCCATTAGCACCTACTGGAACAATAGGTCACCCTAGGGGGATTGCCAGGTTTGTGGGTGGAATGGGCCCATTCCGTAGTGTAGAACCCATTTCTTCAAATTCTGATCAAACTTTCATGTTGGCACAAAGACCATGTGACTTGAATAGAAACCACAAACCCCAACTGAAATGAAATGATTTTGGCACTAAAAATGAAGGATTGATCAAGGTGAAATCATGATAAAGTAAACAAAGTAAATTTATGTCATAGGTTTTACCAAAAGTTTTGTTTTGGAGTTTTAAACATTGATCACCTTCCCTTACAAGTTATGTCCCAACAAAACTTTACAAGCATTAGAACTCTGAGTTCACCTATGTATTCTTTCTTTGATCTTCTATCCTCATTGTGACATTTGAAAATGATTTTTCAATGGATTTGGAACTGTAAAAATGCATTGAAATATATGTTGTGTTCTTTGTGTGTTGTGTTCTTGTAATACTTGAAAATGATGTTTCACATTGGATATGTAAAAGTACATTAAAACATATACTTCATGTTCTTTGTCTTCTATCCTTCTTTTAACATTTGAAATTGTTGTTTCACCTTAGATTTAGATTTGTAAGAAGCACATTTAAAAATCTGTTCTATTTTCTGTCTTCTATTCTAAAGTTTAAAAAATGTTTTCTCATATTAGGTTTGGAAATTGTAAAAATACATCAAAAATCTGTTCTATTCTTCATCTTCTATCTTTCTTTGTAATATTTGAAAATAATGATTATTTTTTTTAACATTGAATTTGAATTTGGATTTGACAAAAAAAAATCCAAACATAATTTCTTTTTTATCTTTTTATAGAAACAATTCTTGTACAACATTTGAAATTGATTTTTCGGATTGGATTTGGATTTGTAAAAATATCATTTTGTAATAAAATTATAGAATCAAAGTAATAACAACAAAATTTTACCTTGGGAAAGGGGAGCCCTTGATGGGTTTTTGGCCATACTTTCTCCATGCCCACAAATCAGCTGCAGGGACATGAGCTTCATTGCTTGACCTTCCTCCTCCGTTATTCCCTACTAGAGAAACAAGGACTGTCCTCTTCTGCTGCTGCTGCTGCTGCTGCTTTGTGCTTCTGCAAAGTCCTCACATCATTAGAAGAACCTTCAATGCACTACCTACTTTATCACAAGCAAAAGTTACAACACATTGAGCTTTCTATGTCCGACGACTAGCGAGCTCCAGGGCCGCGTTGTGACTTACATTTTTACAAAAATGTCGTCACTTCAAGATGAAGTTAAGGGAAAAGGGCTTTACAGATCATAAAGAACCGCTCTAAATTTTTTCTGTAAAACAATTTTCTCATTGTACCTGGTGGGTATCATGGAGGGAAAAAAAAAGGAGGTCTGGCATTTGGAAAATGATCCCCCCAAGCAGGCATTAGGGTTTTCAAAATGCCTGCCCTTCATAGATGATGTTATACTGCTACATAAGATGCCCTCCAACTACACTGAAAGATTGGGAGGAGGTTTTGATGTATTAATGGCTTACTTAATCACTTTGTAGGTAAAAGTTATAAACATTTTTTAAAAAAGAGAAAAAAACTAGAACCCTGCAAAATAAAATTTTTAAAAAAATTCTTGAAAATTATTTACAAAAATAAATAAATAAATAAATAAATAACATTTGAAAGTAGGGTACCTGCCCACCATAGTTAAAAGATGTTTCTTCATTTATAAAAATAAGTTTAGATATTTATTGATTACCAAAACTGCCATATTTATAAAATTAAAAAAAGGACAAAAATACTAAAAGTACTAACACTTCTCCCATTTCTAGTTGGGTATAATACCCTCTCAAGTATTATACGAAAATGGATCACACTGTCTCCGTATAATAATAGAGGTACAATACCCTTCTCATATTATACGACAAGTACAATAGCATCCCAATGTTATACATGAGAAGTACAATACCCTCTGAATTATAATACGAGAAGTATAATACCCTCTGTGTATTATACGGTGAAGTACAATACCGTCTGAGCTGGTCTTCGTCGGTGGCATGAGCGGCAGCAGTAGCGCCATGGATTGGGCTTGTTCCAGAGGAGCTTCGACGCGGAAGCTGGGACTCGAGCCTCGTCACGGAGCTGCTACTGTTGCCTCGACGGGTGAGGAGCGGACGTTGCGAACGAGTTGCTGCCGCTGCTCCTGCCGCCGTCGTTGTCGAAAATTTTTGTGAGCCATTTGAGCTTGAAGAATACTCTTCAGTCTTAACCACGGCCTGCATGCGTGCGCTGCTGCTGCCAGGGTTTCTAACTGATCTCAATCCCATTCGCGGCGGCCTCGCGGGAGTTGGAATTGGGCGCGATGATTGAAGAAGTTCATGGGTCGACGACATTTTAGCTGGACGAGCTGTGGAAGATGATCGGGTGACCAGTAATTCATGGCAGGCGCTGCAGCTCGTATCTTCTTCTTCCACTGGTTTTGTTTCCGTGCCAGCTGCTGCAGACGAACCCATGAGCTGCGAGGAGGATTGTCCTCGGAGGCAGCTATAAGTCGAAGCGGAGTCTAGGCTAGTGTTGCAGACGTCCTGAAAGTCGCGGCTCAGCTCATGATGAGACTCCTGCATATTATTGCCGCCGTGAGATGATGAGGACACGAGAGGAAGCGCCGCGGGAGAGTACCGGAGGTCCTGAGCTGCAGGGATGGCACTACTTACAGACATGGAGTTCGTGGATTCTGAGACCAATAGTATTGAGTTTTTCGTATGCTGATGATCGAACAGCTCTGAAGCTGAGAAATATCGCCTGCAACCCAAGCGATCTGGCATATTGCAGCGCGAGTTTCCACAGCAGCAGCACGCTAATCCAGCTTCCTGCAATGGCTTCCAGCAACGGATCAGCTCATAAATTGCTGCACTTTCCGGCCGTATTGGGCGGAAAACCAGCTACAAAGCGACAACTACCACGAACATTGTTGTTTGCTTTCCTATGCTGCATGTTCTCTTGCTAGTTTCTAACTGTACTTGTGGAAGAAAAAGGGACTGAAAACCTACCCCTGAAAACACACAGGAATCTTCAGCTAGCTTGCTGCAAGCACAAGCTTTCAGAGACATCCAAAAAACAAAACAAACAAAACAATCGGCTCGTCAGTCATATAATGGCTCTGCCCAGGACCAAATGACATCCATAAAAAGTATGGTAAATATTCAACATACTAAATTGGAAACACATGGTGGTTAGCTGCCTGGTGAAGCCCCAAGTGTCGGATCCTTACGAAATATTGTTCCTATATATGGTGGACTCCACATGACCCAACTGGAATGTAGGGGTCATACCAAACTTTGGCCCCGTTTGTTTGTTTCTGGGTGCATCGCAATGTCTCATCTACCTTGGAGAGCAGAGACAACAAAACAACACAGATTCGCAGCAGCTTCACTAGGCTGCAGGTAGCAGCTACTAATATACGAGCACGGTTAATGGGAAAGGAAGAAGCCACAAGAAACGTGCAATGGGAAAAAGTAGGTACGCGAATGAGATAACGGGTCGAGACAAGAGAGAAGAGAGAGAGAGAGGAGAAGGCGGAAGAAGGCGAGACGTGCTGGGAAAGTACTTGCGACGTGGAAGGTGCACGTGACAAGAATGCACGCTTACCTTTAAAAACACGTTTTGTTATATATATAATTTTAATATATAATAAAATATATTAATTTAATTTATATATATAATTATATATATAATTATTAATTTATACATGTAATTTAAAATCCGTGTTGTATTTAAGGACTAAAAAATGAGTGTACGTTAAAAATTGAAGTCTAATTTACTTCAGGGTTTTTTTTTCCCCCAGTTAATCCACTGGTGAAGATCGTCAGCATTAAATGGTGACTCTCCTAGATGGGCTGTTTACAAAAGTGCTGCTACAAGTGGTGACCTGGGAAGTGCCTAGGTCTAGATGTGGCTATTTTTTTATTTTTTTTATTTCGAAAAATGGCGAAAAATTTCCCTAAAAATCACTTTTTCTTGTTTTGTTTTTTGGCTAGTTTTTAAAAAAAAATTGCCAAGAAAATTCGCCCCAAATAAAAAAGCACTTGGTACGCTAATTCTCTCACAGTTTTAGTGCTTTTACCTTACCATAAAAACTTGTCACAGATCTTTTATTGTATTCAAACAGCAACTTGCAAGAGCATAGTTGCATCTTCCTCAAGAGGCCAGGTATTTTGAAAAGCGAAATGCTTGCAGGAGAGCAGACTTATAATGGTGCATTCACACTTGATGTTAACTCAGTGTTAAATGAAAATCTAGGTGGCATCCTAGGTGGCACACAATGTTAAATAGGTGATAGCTTAATATTAAGTGAATGGTAGCTTAACATAAAACATGGTCAGTAGGATTAAGTCCCAGATGACTAGCATGATGTTAAGGGACTTAACACTAGAGTCCCTAACACCAAGTGTGAACGCACCTTTAGCTTTCGAAACACTCATCTCTTGTGTTTTTTTTTTAAATATTTTAAATCCCTATAGTAACCCCCCTGAATAATAATATCACAGGCATTTTTATTTTTAAAATATTTCTGACTGGGTTTATGCTGGGTAACACCCTCTCCAAGTAGGGTGTTCTCAAAGTAAGCACCCTTTCCTGGGAGGGCACTTTACTTTCGGAATGCCCCACTCCTTGGGCGTTAACATACACTGTACATGTAACCAAGGGTTCGCTGTAATTTGTGACTGTATTTTGACTTATTTGAGTACTTATTGAGGGTATTTCCTAAGTGTGATATGTGGTACTATACCATAGTACTTTGGCAGCCGCTTTGGCATAAATTAAATTAAACTTTAATCTGTTGAAATTTTGAAAAAGTTGCTTAATGGGTAAGAGTTTGCTGTAATTAGTGATTGTATTTTGACTTATTTGAGTACATATTTAGGATATTTCCTGAGTGTGATGGGTTGTCATATATCATAGTATTTTGGAGATGGCTTCGGCATAAATTGAATTAGTTTTTAATCTGTTGAAAGTGTTAGAACTCCGATCTTGTTTTGAAGGGAGGATACTAAATAGAGATCCACTTAACCGCTAAAACAGTTCAAAATGTTTGAAATAAGTGTACCTCACAATAACTTTAACTTTTATCATCAAATTTTAAAAATTAAACCTATGCAGCAAACCAGAAAACTTAAATTAATTATTTGACATTCATGTGCTGAATTCACCAAGGTACTACCCAATATATATGTTCCATTTCCCTTTTGGGGGACCATGATTTGAATGAACAGTTGGGTATACAAGACACACACTCTGATGGAAGATCAGGCGCTAGTACAATCTCTACTACATGATGGAACAGCATCTTACCCAACTGGGTTTGAGGAGCACTCTTTAGGTGGGCCAGTAAGTCCAAACCTGTTGCTGTTTTGCTCTTGTTCTTTAGGGCCAGAGTGAACCAGCAGCCACCAGTGCACCAGTTTCGTTCTGTACACTGGATGGGCTGCATTTCTTCGTTCGGCACCAGATGGGGTTCATCACAGACCATATTTTTTCTGCTGCTGAGCAGTACTTAGTTTTTTTTTTCCTTTTTTGGCTGTTTTTTCTCTGGACCTGACCTCCACATAGCTATCCTACTCACCTTCCTACACTCATAAGTATTGTATTGACCTTGGTACTCTATTAATTATCCTCATATTGACATAGCTACCCTATTCACCTATTCTCTGGACCTGACCTCCACATAGCTACCCTATTCACCTTCCTACCCTCATAAGTACTGTATTGACCTTAGAACACTATTAATTATCCTCATATTGACATAGCTATCCTATTCACCTAGTTACCTTAATAATTCCTTATCTTACCGACCTAGCGACTATACTAATTAACTAACTACCCTACTAACCTAACAACTCTATACACATAACCACTCTATTGACACAAGTACCTTACAAACACAACCACCTTAATAAGGTATTTTCTTTTCTATATAGTGACTTGCCTAGTTACCTTGTTAGTGTAACTTCCTTTTTGCCTACATGCCTACCTACCTTAATAACCTATGTACCTTGTTCCTTGAACTTCCTTTTAATTCACTAACTTGTCTACTTACCCAACTACCTACCTATATACCTATTTACCTACCTATGCACCCACCTTCCTACCTACCATTATGCTTACCTACTTACTTATGTTTTTTACATAACCAAATACTAAGAGCTAACTACCTATTCACTTTGCCCACCCCCTCCCAATCCTATTTATCAATTTATTAAGGTTTGCCTTAGTTCATGGTGATGAACATAGGTCGCCATATATAGGCATTACAAACAATTTATAATGGAAACAATGTCATAATTGCAAGCATTTTGGTTTATTTAATGCATATTTTTATTAAAACTTATTTACCTAATTTATTTATGGAATGGACATTACAATACATCTTTTCATGTAATTATTATAAGTATGTTACTTTTGGATTAGGTTTAGGGTTTGTTCAACACATAAATAAATTAACAAAATTTTCACAAATCTATAGTAATAAACATAAATTAGGTTAAATTTGGGGGGAAATTTTTTGGGTTTAAACATATGTGAAACAATACAATTCACTTTATATATTCTTCAAAGAAAGTGGAAAAAATCGGTTTGGAGAGATCATACAAAGGTAACAGACATATTTTTTTTTTTAGTTTTTTACAAAATATATTTGATTTAAAAAAAATTAAGGTTAATTTTTCTAGTCATTAAATATTTATAGTTTAAAAGCTTTAAAAGTTAGTTGGTTCCTAAATTTTTTCTTATATTTTTTAAAAATATATTTTACATTATATAATTTGTATAATTTTTTGGGTTTAAGGCATAATTAAGACTATTTTTTGATATGGTTTGTATAGTTAGGGTTTTAATAAGGCTTATGATTTGGATTTTATGGTCATGATGCAGGGTTTAGGAATTTGGTTAATATATTTCAAGGCTTAAAGTTTATCACTTTAAATTTTGCTTAATGTATTGATTTTTGATCTTATCAATTATTTAAATCATAACATAATTATGAACCTCCTTTATTTCCATATGTTCCATAGTTGTTAGAATTCAATATTTTTTAACCCACTTTTGGATGAGTTATGATCTTTTAGGGTTATGTTTTCAACTGGGACTACAAACTTTGGTGGAGTGTTGTCATCTTTTATTTCTAAAGGTATGCATTTGTCTTTTACTACTTATTTTGTTTTGTGTTTATACTTTCACAATTCAACTTCTTTTCATTTCCTACTTATTGGATATAAAGTGGGTGTCAAATTTCATTAAGTATACAACCATATATAAAGGTTTTATACCTTTAATATAATATTTCATATTTAATATCTTTTTGTAGTTTGATTTTTCATACCCAAATGCGAATAATGCATTTACTCACTACAACCAATGTGGGTTTTACAACTTAAAGTAGGCATTGCATTTTGCACCCTTTAAACAATGTGCATTAATGATCATTATGTGGGTGTTACTACATGGGGCTATTAGACATTGTGGGTTTAAGGTACAAATTACAATGTGAGTATTGCATATGTCAACATCTTTAATGATGGAGGCTTTAATAGCTAAATGTAGGTATTGCTAAAGTTTGTTTTAATATATGGGTTCATAATGTAGGTATTGCATGTGATGTACATTGGAACAATAGGTGTTTTATATCATGATGTAGGTATTATAATGGGAATTTCAATTCAGAGTGTGGATTTTAAGGGAGCCATGTAAGTATTACATTTTGGGTTTTTGTTCAATGATGAATGTTTTTAGAATTATGAATTTTCTTGGTGCAATAATTTGTTCTATTTCCCTTCAATCATGAGAAGGGTTCCAAATCCTACTCCATTCATGTACAAAACCACACCAAGTCCCCCCTTCACAAATAAGGACTTAGTATGGATGTTTAGGATACAACATGAAGGGAAAAATAAGGTGAACATTCAATTTGCTTATGTTTCATATGCTTACATCCTGGAATTCTTGGAAGGTGAATGAAGGGATACAAACATTCCTATGGAATGGAATGTTTACAAAAACTTTCCAAACCAAATGGATGTCAAGCAACCAACTATCAAAAATCACCTTGGGCATATGTGGTAAACATTTATGGCATTAACTTTAATTTTTTTTAAAACTCATATACTAAAGATGTAATCATTTATGTTTTGAATGTTTTTTGGTTTAAGTATCAATGTGGGTATGCATTAGATGATTATCGAGAAGATTCAACCCACATTCAATTTATTAAATGAGGATGTTTAATGTCATTTTTAATCAAATGTTTATACACATGACTCGATGTAGTTGAGATCATGATCTATCATAAGGCCCATACATGAGTTAATGGGTCATTTGTACATGGTGAACATGACCTTAAATCCATTTCTTGTATGTTTCATTATGCCCCATGCATGTCACAAACATTGAAGGAGCACATATGGGCCAAACTAAGCTTAGGTTTACACAGCCAAATATATATATGACAAACATAAAACAATTTGGTGGGAGTGTGAATGCGAGCTGAAACATGACAATAGATGATTTCATTTGGCTTCTAGACATTGCATATTTGGATTAATAACATAAAAAGGGGAGTTGGCATTTACACACCATCCCTGTAATTTCCAGTCGGTCTTAGGTTCTCCAACATCTAAAGGATGTGTTCTTTTTCCAAGATGTTGGTGAAATCAATGGGATTCAAGTCCCATTCACCATAGGTATTCAAACACTAATTCAATGTGAGTCCATGTTATCATATGGCCACAATGGTGCCATTTCTATGGATGTCACAAATGATATGAAATTCTATTTGTTCACCTTGATGGGGTTTGATGATCATCGCACATGTGTCCTTTTAACATGGATCATTGCAAGTAAGCAAACAATTGAAGATTTGATTGAATGGTTGAAACCATTAAAAGATAAGATTTTATCACACATGTCACATTGGAAATCATCATGTTTTTTCATTGATGATGTGCCGTAAAAATTGAAAATATTGCAATTAGTTTTATACCTAATACTTACTTTGTATTTATATCCTTGGATGTTTTGGAATATTTTCCATAATATTCTTGATTATTTCAATGTTTTTTATGTTGTACTAACCCCATCCATTCATGGTGATTTTATTACATATGCATCCCTATTAGGGTCATATGGGGTATGGACAAGGATCTCATCTTCCTTTATTGTTAGCATGTTTTCAAAGCATGGCACTTACATAAAAAATGTGGAGGTGTGGGGTGTAATCCCCCGAGACCTTCATGATGTGATGTACATGTCTATTAATCATGGAAAAACAATCAATGACTTCAAAGAATGTGGATAGGTTGTTGTGAGAAAAAACCTTCACAAACATGCATTTGGTGATGTGTGGACAAATTATTTTTGGACTTATTACCATCAATTTGGTAAGTGATAATGTTTGTCATGGTTTAGTATTCAGAATTGTTTTGTAATTGTGTTATTCATTCTTTAGTTCAAGTCTTACAAAAATTTTCACCTTTGTGCATTATGTTTAGATTTGTAGAATTGTGGATGGTGGCCAATGTTTGACAAATGCCCCATTCCAACCCAAACACCCAAGTGAACATTGAATCATATCATAGTGCATTGAAATGTTGGTTTGCTCTTGACACAAAAGGCCTTGGAGGGCATATGATTGATTGGTTGGTTTGGCAATTAACAACAACTGTTACATGCCAATACATGCACACATTAGAAATGAAAAAAAAAGGTTTCATAAAAAGCAAGGTTGTGGAGGCCATTGTTATAAGAAGTGTGGAAAAGGCAACCTTTATTCCACTCACCCATGTGTACTAACTAACCTTTGAGAGTGATGGAATTTGGGTTATATGAAGCCAATGCCTTCCCAACATTATTTATGCAATGAAATAGGGACATTTTGTGCAAGAATAACAATGGTGATGGTGGTTGTATGATTTTGGTAAGTCTTCATGGTCCACTTGTTGCTCCTTTTTTCTTTTAGTCTTTCTGTTGTTCATCATTTCTCTAACTATTTTGTTGTTTATTGTTGAATTTTTTTGGTGTTTATTTTGTCAAGATAATTTGTGCAATGGTGGCAATGGTGATGGTGGTCACTTCTTGTCATAAATTTTTTTGGCCCTTTTATTGCTCATTGTCTCCTTAATCTTCTTGTTGCACATCATCTCCTTAGGTGTAATCATAATCAAATGAGCCAACAATGACAAAGTATTCAAGCATAAATGGGCCCTTTTTGAACATTTTGATTTTTTCATAGAATTTTTGTCTAACAACACGTTCTTAAAAATATTGATAATTCCCCCAATAAATTACATTACTTGTGTTAATTTTTTTTGAATAAATATGAAAATTCTAAAAGTGTACAAATTTTATTAGATTTTACATTTTGTTTTGGAAAATGATCATAATTTCAAATCATGCTAAAATATGAAAACTACTTTAAAATTTTGTTTTTTATATCATGGGTCATACACATTATGACCCATTTACATTTAGCAAATGACTTTTGAATTTGGAAATTCTAAAATTATATTTTTAATTTCTAAAACTTTCAAATACCACAATTTTTTTAATTATGAATATTTTTCATGTGGATGGTAGGTTATCAAGATTTCAAATTTTTCCCACCAAAATTTTTTTATTAAAAGAAACCTTAGCCTAGTGCTTTATAAAATTAATTTTGGGTTGTTAAAGTTCAAAAGTCTTTTATTAAAACCAAAACTCAATTTATTAATTTTATTTTTTTTGAATTTTTCAGCATTCCTTCAATCAACACAACATTAAAGTGGCATTACATAAATATGTTTGGAAAAATTGATAGTGTTTTAATCATATAACATTATAAGAAATCATGGCTTTAAAGAAAGCTAACTTGACCAAAATGTCAACATGGACCAAAAGATATATCCATTTTGACTAAAAGTTTGGGGCATGAAAAACACATGTTACATTTGATCAATGCATTTGACTAAAATGACCTATTTGACCAAATGTCAAGCCCAAGATCTGGTCAAAATGGATAAACATTGATCAAACTAGACATGGCTTAATCAAATTGGCCATATTGAATTGATAGGGTTTAGTCAAATTGACCATCCTAATTTGACCCTTAGTCAAATTGACTATTATGATTTTACATTTAGTCAAATGAGCCATACTCATTTGATGACTTAATTTATTTGTTAAACCTATGCTACCTACCTAATTAACATAACTAGTAGGTTAAGCTAGGCCTAAACTACCTATTTAGCCTAGCATAATTAATAGGCTAATATGTTACTTGTTAGGTAATAACCTAGTTAGTAGCTCAGTTAGGTAGTTTAACATAGACCTATTTAGTAGGTTACCTAAGATGTAGCTTAAGATTACTTCGTAACCTATAATTAGGTAGTGTAAGCTTTCTAGGTAGGTATCCTAGGTGACCTATGTTTACTAAGTAGACCTATTAGTCATGTAGGTAGCCTATTAGCCTAGGCTTATTATAGGTACATAACCTAAGCATATTAAGTATAAAATAACATAAGCCAACTAAGTCTAACAGGTAGGTAACCTATCCTATTAATGAGGTAAGTAGCCTAGGCCATTTAGGCCTATTAGGTAAGTAGCCTAACCTGGGTTATTGAAGTCTATTTGGTAGTTACATACATAGCATAAGCTACTTAGGCCTATAAGGTAGATAACTTAACTTAAGCCATTTAAGCCTACTAGGTATGTAGCCTAACTTAGGTTATTGAGGTCTACTTAGTAATTACATACATAGCATAAGGCACTTAGGCCTATAAGGTAGGTAGGTTAATCTAAGCCACTTAAGCCTACAAGATAAGTAGCCTAACTTGGGCCACCTAGGTTTACTAAATAAGTATGTAGCATAACTTAGGTTATTTAGGCTTACTAAGTAAGTATGTAGTTAACATCATCTACACCTAGGCTACTAGGTAGGTATAAACATAGACCTAAATAGGTACCTATTAGGCCTAATAGACTATAACCTACATGTTACTTAAGTACATGCATTTATTAATAAGTATTTCTCACTTACATAGGTTAACTTACCTATTTATGTAAATAGTACATAAAAAAAATCAAGTTCATTTAATGTAATATGTTGGTCCAAAATCATGTTCATTATAATTATGTTGTTAAAAAAATTACCTTATAGGGTGGTGGTGCGATAGTTAATGACTTGATTCCTCAATGTGGAGGCGAAGAGTTCAAGTCCCCACACTTGTAACCTAGGCTACCTTGGTTACTTAGGTGACCTAATTAGGTAGCCTAGGTTACAAAGTTTACTAGATCACCTAACATAAGCCCTTTGGTTTAGCCTAGGGGGCTTGATTTAGCCTAAGTGGCTTGGTTTAACCTAGGTGGTTTGGTTTACCTTAAGTGGTCAAGTTAGGTGGTTTAACCTAGGCCTAAGACATAGGGTTGGTAAGTAAATAAATAAATAAATAAATAAATAAACATTTTTTTGGCATTAATTAATAGGTTTATTAATTAAGTAGGTAGGTAAGGTAAAGTTGGTATGGTAATTAATTAATTAATATTTTCATATTAGTTTTAAATAATATATATTTTTGGTCATTGCTCAAATTATATTATTGTCACAGTTGTTCAATAAAAAAGACTAACCAAAAAGACCTAGTCCAAATGGTTAGGTCCAAATTGACTTTTCCAAAATGGCATTTTGGTCAAGTTGGACATGGGGGCAAAAAAACCATGGGGGGGGGGGAAGGTTTTTATCAAAATTTTCGATAAAAAACACCATGATTTCTTGTAGTGCAACATGATTTTTGGCTCGTTTGACTGTGATCCCTTTGGTTGATTATTCATCGTCTCCCTAGTCCTCATGTTTCCATTATCTCCCTACTTGTCCTCTTGCTCAAAATCTCCCTAATAATCATCTTCTTGTTCCCTAATTGTTTTGGGGGTTGGAATAGGGTTTTTGTGGGGTTGGAATACGATTTTGGGTGGGGTTTTAAGATAAGGTTTCTTTGGGGTTGGATTATGATTTGCAGGGGGGAGGGGGGCGGGGGGGTGTGTGTTTGTCTAAAATAGGTTTTTTTCACATTTAAAAAAAGGTTTTTCTAGGGCTGAAATATGGTTTTATGGGGGTTTAATCGTGTATGGGTTTGGGGGGTTGGGGGGGGGAGGAGGGAGGAGTTTGAAATAGGTTTTTTAAAGTTTCAAAAACATTTTTTGGGGGTTTGAAATAAAGTTTTTAAAGGTTTGAAATAGGTTTTTGGGGTTTGATGTTATTTTTTTGAGGGTTTGAAATAAAATTTTTCTGAGATTTAAAATAAGGTAGAATATGGGGGTACTTCAAAGGTGGCATGTGGCCATTCAAGGTGGTAGCTACAATTTTGGAAACTTTAAACATGAAACCATATGGCAGTAACAAAAAAAAAATTGATTTAAAAAAAACATTAAGTGTAAATTAAGGTTTTGAAATAGGCTAGGTTGTATTAATTTAGAATTTTTGACATTGTAATAAATTTTTTTGCTTGGAATAATTTATTCATTTTGCATTATCCATTTTGATATTTTGCATTTAGAATCAGAACCAGAGGTTATTCAAAAGTGAAGGGTATTTAACCAATAACTAGAATTAGGTCCCAAACTTGAAATAAAAATAAACTATAACTAAATTGGGACAAATCCCTTCATAGATGTTAGGATCCAAAACCAAGGAATACCCCTAGAACCAAGGAACAAACCAACATTAGTTTTGACACTTCACATTTTTTATGAAGGTTTTTTAAATGCAAGTTTGAGTTGGTTTCTTTCAAAATTTAAAACCTTTTGGTTTTGATTTTGGCACAATATCACCACATATTGCACATTGGAATGCATAAAACCACAAAGTTTATTTCACAAATGTGTCATGAGTTGTAGCTTTTGATGCAAGAAAAATCATATTATTTTGTAGAAATATTTAGAATTGAATCTTTCAATTCTATTTTTTAATTATAAAAAAATTGGCGGTTCTTTGATTTTAGTTTTTTCAAATACTTGAAACCAACAATTATTACAAAAATAAAAAACCTAGCTCACATTGGTACACACTATACACAAATTTCAATGCTAGATATTATTTAAGGTTTGGTAAATGAAGTTTGACAACTAATATGGAAAAAGTTCAATGTATTTAAAAGCATTTGAACACATGTTCAAGAGTAATTTTTCACAAATTTTGTATTGGTTTTAGATTTAACAAAAGGTTCACTTCATGGTTTGAATCTTGTGTAAATTTCAACAAATGAATATTAACTCAAATTAGGGTAAAAGGAACTTGAACTCTCTAGAAGAAATCTTCAAATATATGATTAAGTTTATGATTAGTATTCTAGTTTTAAAGAACATATGTGAGATCATTAGTGACAATTTAATGATTGTATAATTGTTTTTCATTACTACAAATTAAACCCAAAAAACTTGTGCTATATTAATTTTCAAAACTATTAATTTTTAATCATATATTTATTATATATAATATAAATAATTTTAAAAAATTCAATTATTTTTTATCCTATCAATTATTGACATGTGTCACCACCTAAGCTAGGTTAAAAAACCTAGCTTAAGTGGATAAAAGACACTTATCTATTTAGGTTAACACCTAAGTTAAATACTTTAAAGTAAGGAAAGACTATTCAATCAATATTTCATCATTGACAACATTGAATGTCAATTGTGAACTATGATCCTTGGACCACAAAGGTGGCATTCAACTCCTTTGCCACCAAGCCACCCCAATTGTTGCATAACTAATCCAATGTTTATTCTATTTATACCATATTTCATCGAAACATTACACAAATCCCCAAATTTGATAATTCATATCTTATTGATAATTTGTCCAATGAGAAAAATAAAATATTGATAAAGTTTTTTCAATAATGTACACACCTATGTAATTTCTTAAAGAAAATATAAATTCATTTCAAAAGAAAAATATTTGAGTTTTGTGATTGAATAACATTTCAATGACCATTATTTGGAAACAATAAATTGAAACACATGATTTTTAAATGGAAAAACCTTTGTGGGGAATACAAGAATAAATTAAAAATATTTTTTATATCTTAAACTTTCATGTATTTAAGAATTTATATTATTCAATTTTTTCCCCAATATATCATAATTTTATTGATAACTTTTAATTTAAATGTATGAGTCCATATAATTTATCCACATAAAATATTTATAAATGGATCATAAATCAATTATATCATATATATAATTTTTAGAATTATAAAATTAATTAATTTTTACACATAGAATTTAAAATTATTCTGTAAAAATATAATTATTTTACACATGTAAAGTAAGTTTTTAAAAAATATACATATAATATATAAATTTTTACTTAAATTTATTATGCAAATTTAATGTGGAAATAATTTATGTATTTTCCACATTTTACATTTCTATTTTATTTTAAAATTAAATATTAAAAATTATTTATTATATATATTATAGTTTTAGCATTAAAATTTATTTCAATGTAGAATAATTAATTTATTCAACATAGAATATTTTTAAAAATGGATCATCTATCAAATATATATTTAAAAAATTTCATAAAAGTTCATATATTACTTATACATGTATAAATATTTTTGTAATTCATTATGTCTATATATACTCATATTAAATGATTGATAATCATTGTTTTATCATTATAAATAATTTTATGACCACATTGTCTATGTAATGACACATTATTTTATCTAAATCATTTGCATATTTATTCTTTAATTATATTTGACATGATTTTATTCTAATCACATTTTCAATTGATATCTTGAACATCCATATCATTTTGTCATCAATCATGAATATCATATGGATGAAAAATTGCAATGAAAAAATGATGTGATTTTTCTTATTATCACATCATCATTTACTAATAAAATGCACTACTAATATATGACTATAATTTTTTACACTCAGGATTTTAAGTAATATTTTTAAGCACCAGATTTTGGAACTAACCTTTTACTAGAACTGAAATTATGAAAAACCAACTCTTGAACACATGTTCAGTTCATTAGGTAGGCAAGTTGATGTTTTTCCGTGAGAAGTTGGTAAGTACTAGGTTACATGTTATAAGTAAATGAGTAATTTTAATTAGTTGTAGGCTCCACATATAGAATTGGAAAAAAATATTAAAACTAATCCAATTTGAATGTTATGTTTTAATAGGTAGATAACGATACAAATTATATTTTTTGTAATTTTCATATCATATTTTCATTATATTTTGGCTAAATCTTCTTAAGGATGGTCACCATCAGCAGTTTTATTTGTGTGATGAATTTTGGTCACTTAATGACAAAATAGAAGGGTTGTGATTCATGCAAAGGATTTCTTTTGAAAAAATGATCCAAAGTTGCCATATTTTGAAGAAAAAAGACTTGAAATCACCGTATTTAGACCATAGGTTCTAGCATTTGCCAAAGTAGACACCCATAGTTCATGCCCTACCTTTAGCCTCAGTAAAAAATAGCAAAGAATAGAGATAAGCAAAAACAAATCATGCAACCAATCAAGTGAGGCAACATGGGGGGGGGCGGGGGGCATGTTTCTTTTCTGTTGGGGGAGCATGGGGTGTGTTGAACTTTTGTTGTTTTTATTGTGTTCTCATCAAATTCCCAATGGGTTCCCAACAAATTCTCCAAGTTTTCAACATGTTCCCATTGGCTCCTCAATTTATTGCATATCCTTTGCCCTAAGTTCTACTCTTGAAAACGTATATAAGTAGCCCAAAGTAAGAGATTACAGCATATCCATTTTGGTACTATCCACACCTTTTATTATTATTATTATTTGTGATGAGCTAATCAAAGATGCCCAATTGAACCTTGTGGGTCCTGACAACTACTAAATATGGAAGGGCGCCAAAAAAATTCTACTTTCCTCTCTGACCTATAGTCAAATTTAGCTAAGTCCTCTTGTGGATGAACACCAGTCCACCTACCTCACAAGATTGAACAAAAAAAACCCTGATCACCACATTGGGTATATCACAAAATTATGCCAGAGCTTCAAGCTTTGGTTTAGTGAATTTCTTTAAAATCCTTCAAAGAATAGGAGCGGTACTTATGTGATAGTCAGGATTGGCTGTGTAGGCCTCTATCAAAATAATTAATTGTGCCTTAGTGGTTAATGTGGCCTGGGTTGAGGCGGAATTGGGCACTCAGGCATTATACGCATGAGTTTTTCAGAATTCCTGCCTTTAAAAAAGTTTAAGAGCGGACTCGTTACAACCCATTCTGGCTCCTAGTTCAGATTTTGAGAACTGTGTTTATGTATTAAAGTTATCTGTAAAGTCAGGCGATTAGGGGCCGAGAACGGCCAGTTTTGGCATAATAGGGCATCAAATGCGTAACTGGGAATGAAATTTTGCAAAACTAAATAACCGGAACCCTAACTAGTTTTTCCATCAATTTTGGTGGTAAACTGAGTTTCATCCCCTCTTTCCGTTTTCATGAGCGCCTCCACTGCTGCTACATATTTTTTCAATGCTCCAACGTGTACAAGTACTATAATACCACTGAAAGAGGGGATAAGGGGTGAAAGAGAGGGTGACTTTATGGATAACCTTATTATTCGAACTGGTTATTTGATTTATTTATGAAGAACCATGAATATTTATCTTTGAGAATCGCCCAGAGAACATCTGATTATCAGTTTATTTCGGATAACCGCTCAACATTGCTAAGTACCTATGTAAAGAAGTAAGCATCAGAGTACTTAGAGCATCTCCAGGGGTGCTCGTTCTTGCACAGTAAAATTGGATGAAGAATATCCAAAGTATGCTGGTTTGGCTCAGGAAAATGGTTTTGGCTCCGCATAATTGCGTGCGCGCTGCCATGGCTGGTAAAAAGTGCTTTACCATGGATGATACAAACCGCAACAATGCTATGCATCTGCAGAGAAGAGTGTAATGAATATGATCTAACCGCTGCTCAGTATTTCTGATTTGGCCCATCATAATGATTCGTCCAGGTGGTTTGCTATTAGTAGTCCCCCACCTATTTACTGTCCCAATTTCAGTTTTATGGGTGGGGTTGCAAAAGAGTACAGATAACTAAACTTGTATGTGCAAATGTATTTTCGCAAGGTCACATACTGAGCACTGCTGAAGATGCTCTTACAATTGAAAACGTTTCAAGCTTGTACCTTATTAGGAGAGTGATAATTTTGGGCCACGTTAACCAGCACCCACCAGTGCACCATCCACTGGATGCTTAGTATTAGTCTGTTGTGGACGAACTTCAACTGAGTTAATATTTGGTTTCACCTTGGTAACGAATTTTGTAAGAAATAGGTCTTATATATAGGTAATTTAAGGACAACAAGTTACACTAAATTTTTTAGCCCATCTCATTGTTATATCAATAAAGCAGCTTGCACTTGTTTGTATAGGAGTGATGCATTGAGCTAATGGTCATTTTGCATTAGTTATTGAATTGATGCAAGTAACATCTTGCAAAGGGATAGATTCTAAATTGGATTTGTTATGCCAAAAACCCCCAATATTTGCTGACTATTTGGTAGTTTTTTTCCCCCTTTTATCATCATAAGGTCTTGCATTAATCACTCATAAATCCAAAAAAAAAAGCTTACATGCACATGATATAATCCATTAACAACCTTATTTCTCCCATCCATAAACATAGAAGCTTCAAAAATGTTTTACTTTAGACTCAAATATAAAAAAGAGAAAGAGTTTTCCAATTTTTGAGTTGGCGTGATGCAAAATAAAGAGTTTTGAGTTGGCATTGTTGTGGCTACTACCTAGTCTTCAGCAACAACACCTCAACATGCACATACATCGAATCATTGATGCATGACATAAAAAAATTTTAAAAAAAGGAAAAAAAAAAGATCCCATTTTCATTGTGCAAAGAAATGTAACAAATTGGGATGCAACAAATCACCAGGCAAAATGCAAGTCACCAACAAATTTTAAAAACTTGTCAATTCCCTACTACTACTACTACTACTATTATTATTATTATTGTCGTCTTTCTCCATGAAACCTTACAAATGGTGATGGGTTTAGGTCATAGGTTTTGTGTTTTCTCCTCTTATGGCTCTCTGCTGTGCATTCTGCACTTTGTGGTGTGGTCTTTTGTTTGGACTTTGATCCTTTCTTTTTTCTTCTCTTGTTGCCTTGCCGGGTGTTTTTTCTTTCTTTCTTTATTTATTTAATAAATTGGGACACAACAAATGAATTATTAGTGGGCAAAATGGCAGCCACCAAATTTTTTTTAATATTCGTCAATTCTCTATTGTCTTTTCTCTCCTCCCCTTTCCACGAAACAAACAAGGGGCAAAATGACAGCCACCAAACATGTCAAAACTCGGCAACTCTTTATTGTTTTTCACTCTTCTCATTTCAGCAAACAAACAAGGGTATTCACGTACCCCACACACCGCTTGATGACCGGGGACCCCACCAACTCGCAAGCACACATCACTTGGCTTGAAATCTTTTTCTTATTTATAGTTTGAGTGTGAAATGATGTCGGAATACAAGAACTAGGATGGCCTTACAAATTACTTCCCCCCTCTTTCAGGGCTTGACCTTGGGATAGGCCGGAAAAAAAAAACAGAAAAAAAAAGGTCCAACATCCCTCGCCTCTCACATTTGGGAAAAAAAAGTAGGAATTTGTGGCTGAGAAGAAGGCAACCCATATATTGGGGGTCCTACTTAAACTCGAAGCCCAGGCAATGTATAATGTACTAGAGAGCGGGCCCTAAACGACGGACTCTATGGATTCTACCAGGTAAGCATGCCGTGGGTGGGCCCTTTAGGGTGACTCTGCGTGACAGATTCTATCGTCTTTTTACAGCGCGCTCTTTGGGGTTAAAGGCGGGGAAACGCTGTTGGAATGCTGGAGACTGCGAGGGCAACGTTGCAAAATGTGCTGGTCACAAAATTCGGAAGCTGGGCTGATTCTCCAGCAATAAAGATTTGAGAATTGGGTGCGCCATTTAGCCACGTGTCGATCACAAGAGCGTTGTTTAACGTCATCTACCAATGGCATCGCACGTCGCCTATTAGTATTCTCCTTGATCCGTCACCTGATCTGCCGATGGACAAATCCGACACCTCCCCCCCTCCCCCCGCCTCTGGACCCCACCACCTGCACAACCCGTGGACGGGTGTGTGACCATCCCGCCCGCCTGCCCGGCCCCCTTTCCATGTGTCACTGAGCGTGGGTATAAATCAACTCACCATCCCCGAAAAAAAACAAAAGAATTTTCACCCCCCACCAGACCGCACGGATTCAAGTAAAAACTCTTGTTGATAACTTACTTTTTACCCTTTACCATTCAGTTAATTACGACAGATGCCAGGTGTCCCATTCTGCACCACAAACTCTCCCCTCGCCCCTCCCTCCTCCTCGGGCTGCACCGCGGGCCCTACCCTAGGAACCTATGAACCTACTACGTACGTAGATAGATAGTCTAGTGCCCTACTAGGTTCTGGGTCCCCTAATCCGGAGCGCAAAAGAAAGTAAGAGGAAGTAAAGAGAAACTGAGGGCCCTACATAGGCAATCTAGGAACCTACTCCATTCGTAGCGCAGAAATGATCCAGTACCCTACATGGTAAGAGGTACCCCTAAATTAGGAGCACACAAGATAGTGGAAGAACGCCCAAAAGAAACCGCGGGCCCTACCTAGGGACCTAGGAACCCCTCTGCCTACTAAGCTCAGAAATAGTCAGTGGTCAGTACCCTACACGGTCATAGGTATGGAATGCAAAAACAGCCATACTGAACATGACACTACCTGAGGCTGAAGTGCCAAAATTTATTCTAAACCAAAGACAAGATGTCAAAAATTATTCAAACCCCAAGCCAAAATGCTGAAAATTATTTTAACCCTAAGCAAATATGCTCAAAAATATTCTAGCACCAAGTCAAAATGTGCAAGCCAAATTGGATTTTGGCTTGGGGTTAAATTTATTGGCTTAGGGTTTAACACTAAGTCAAATTGCATTGGCTTTTAACACATGGGACTTTTGGCTTGTGGCCTAGGACTTGTGGTTGAGGGGGAGTTCATAAACTTTTGGCTTAGCGCAATCGTGGAATTTTGGCTTGTGGCCTAGAACTTGTGGTTGAGGAGGGAGCTCATAAACTTTTGGCTTAGGGTGATCATGGAATTTTGGCTTAGTTTATATATATGGGATTTGGCTTAAGGAATTTGTGAGACCTCATTAATGACATAGGACAGTTGGCTTTAGGTTTTTTAGCGAGATCTTTCAACAATGGCCTAGGATAGTTGGTTTAGGGTGTTTATATGAAATTTTCACATGTGGTAGAGGACAATTGGCTTAAGGCTTAGAACCTTTGACTTTAGGGTTTAAGACATTTGGTTAAGGCTTAGAGATTTTGCTTTAATGCTCATGACATTTGGCTTAGGCCCTAAAACATAGGGCTTAGGGTTTAACATACTTGGCTTTGATGTGTAAGACAAACAGCTTAAGACACTGGGTTTATGGCTAGGCCATTTGGCTTGGGGCCTAAGACATTGGGTTTAACATTTATAATAGTTCGTTTAGGACATGTTGTAGTGACATGTGACAGAGCAATTCTGAAAGTGAATGCCCCAGTGTTTGTTGATGTATTTTTGGCAACTGCAATAATGGGTGATGAATAGCATCAGAAAAAACATTTTTCCATCTCCCTAGGCCAAATGTCTTTATGCCCTGTGTCTGCAAGTCCCTAGGCCAGATGGCGTTATGTCTTTAGGCCCTTGGTACAAGGAATCAAAGTCAAGGATCACCCCTTCTGACGCCCTCATTTCCCTTAAGATCAATTGTTTTCATGTCCCTAGGCTCTCATGTCTCAGGCCTTTGAGACAAAAAAAACTTAAGGTGCTTTTGTATTTAGGCCTCATGTCTTAAGCCCTTGGAGCAAAGATAGTCAAGATCTTCATGTCTCCAGGACTCATGTTCTGGGCCATATGGATCGAGAAAATTTAAAGCCCAATGTTCTAAGCCCTTTGAGCCTTCATGTCCTACACCATATGCCTTAGACTTAATGTCTTCAGCTTGAACTAACATAACGTCCTAGACCTTAAAAAAGTTCATGTCCTATGTCCTGAGACTGGAAAGTCCTAGACTTCTAAAGACTCATGTCTTAGGACGTCAAGCCCTTGGGTATCAGAACCAATATCCCTAGGCCCAAGTCCTTGCCTTTTGAAAACGCTTAATATTCCATAGGTCTTGGGGTTCCACCCTGAGACAAAGGAACGAGTTTAGGACTTATAATACGAGTCTGGCTCTTTTTGTATTCCGTGGTATACAGGTACCCTAGTTGGGTGCCTAAAAGAAAGTAAACGAACGGAACCTCAGGTCCTACTTAAGCACCTAGCTACCTACTGCTTACTCAGCCGAGAAAGAGTCAGTAGGTACGTAAGTACCCTGCAGGGTAATAGGTATCCTATTTGGCACTGCAAAAGAAAGTAAAGAAACGTAAAAAGAAACTGTGGGCATTTACTACCTAGGAACCTACTACCTACGGAAGCCCAGAAATAGTTAGTAGCCTACGTGGGAACAACTAACCCTAATTGGGAGTGCGAAAGACACTAAAAGAAGGTCAAGCACTGGGCAGAAAATTCTAGTGTATTTGTAGGTCACATTAAGGAGCATAAAAATTTGTGGGACATTTCGGAGAATGAAACATACACAGGAGTGGGCATTCCATTTTTCAAGAATGCCTCGCATTGTTTTTTCATTTTTTCCGCTGAGCTTACCTTACCCGTCAGGTATCGTGGGAAAAATGAATTTTTTTTTTTGGTTAGGGCATGGCACTTTACTTTGTGTAACAGCCTCGGAGTAGGGCATTCCCAAAATAAGTGCCCCTAGGCTCTGCTTGGGGGCGCTTTTTTGGAGAATGCCCACTCCTTGGGTGTTACCCCTACAATGTAATGGTTTTCATGTGGCCTTTTCTGCCTCCTTTTGGTCTTGTTACTGGCACAATGGACAGGTCTTCTTGGGTTGCCCTGACCTAACCGTAGTTCAAAAGCCACATGACCCATTCTGTAAATCCACATAACATTTGTGCAAATCCAGATGCCCATTCTGTAAAAATCCACATGCCCATTCCATAATCACTGAAACCATTACGTTATGGAATGTGCTAGGAAACAGGCCATGGTGCTTGGCTCACTGCCTGTTCCAAAATTTCAGCTCACCCTACCAGGCTTGCCCAAAATTCCTCACAGGCAGTCGGGCATAGTCGCCTGTACCAGGCACACTCCATAATAGGTCGATTGAAACCGGCAGCCCCTACTTAGGCACCTAGGAACTTACACATTCCAAGCCTAGAAATAGTCAGTACCTTACACGGTAATAGGTACTATAACTCGGAGACCAAAAGAAAGGGAGAGAACGTAAAAGAAATGGAGAGGAAGGTGAAGGAGGCAGGAGGAGGAAACGACAGAGAGCGTTCTTCTTCTTTGTGCTAGGCTAGTGCTGCTGCAGGTGCTGCTGTCGCTGCTTTGGTCGTCGTGCAGCAAGCTGGAGATGGCTGTGCAAAGCCAATACTAGATTTATTTGGACTAGTTGTTGTGCTCAAGGGGAAGAATAAGAGACTTATGTCGCTGTAGGAACATTCTTCTCTTTTTTTCTTTTTTTTTTGGGCCCCCTTTTTTCTTCTGCAAAGGGGTTATAGCTCTTGCAGCTGTCGTTGGCGTCGTAGTTTCTGGCGGCAAGAGAGAAGCAATCCCCTTTGTTGAATCTGAATCGGAGAACGTCGCAGGAACGTGAATGTCTACTACTGTTAGGTTTTGAACGTTGCGGTGGTGGTTTTAATCTTCTTCTTCTGCTGCTACGGTTGGATTCATCGAGGAATTGGCTGCATAGAATGTCTCATTTTCCTTCATTGATGGAAGCTGATACGGATCGAGACTAAAGGGAGAGAAGGTTTGTAGTCCTTTGGGGTGAATGGAACACCCTTGGCCGGTGGAGTTCGCGCCATTCCTTTTCTTTTCTTCGTCTTCAGGGCTTTAAAGCTTTGCTTGCAGACAGATCATCTCAACAATGCCGATGTTTGAATGCGGTGAGTTTTTTTTTTTTTTTTGTTGTGGACTAAACTCTTCAGGTTCTTGGCTGGTGAGATGTTGCTTGCGAATATGTTGTACACTAGCGTATGATCTCCAGAATCCATATCTGTAGTGTAGTGCTTGTGTGCTGGCTGGAGGGTTGCATAACTCTTTAAGTGTTGCTTTGCGCACATAAATCAGCCATCATGCCTGAGGAAGTGGCCCCCTTTTCTTTCCCCTTTCAGTTTCATCCTGGAAGCGCTCCATCCAGTGCTGCAACACAGCTAATTCTGTGCATGGATTCAGGATGGCTACTACTGACAGCCCCTTGTGGCTATGGACTGCCGCTTGCTAACATGTGCTCCCTTCTTTCCTCAAGTCTCTTCAGTTCTACTAAAGAGAACTCAAAAGCGTTTGGTAGGTCTGTAAGAAAAGCTTTCGGGTGCTTATTGTGGAAGGATGTGAAGCTCCTTTTTCCCTGGTCATATTTAGGTCCCATTGTTGACTCTTCCATTCAACAGTGAACTTGAAATGGTGAAGAGTTCGACTATGAAAGTCCAGGTCTTGGGTGCTCATGAGTCAAGTGGGCTTCAGTTGGGTCCATAGTCCTCCTACTCAGTGACACATAAACATATGGATTGTGTGCCCACAAAGGCCATGCATTCATGTCATCTGTGTTGTCAAATCCGCCTTGAGAAACTTCATGGCACCTCTTGTCAAACCAACCTGTTTTATCTGTGCAACTTTGGAACCCCTTATTCTCAGGGGAGCTTGAAAGAAGTGTGAGTGAAGAAGAATAGTCTGAGTGAGGTCATTTGACACCATCTTCTCTAATCTGGCTGGGTACTGCCGAAGTGCAGCTTTGGAAGTATTCTGTGCTACTGGCAGAGATGGTCTTTCCTTGGAGGCCTTGTTAATTGGAAGGCTGACCTGACCAGCATAGTTACCTGGCACATTTGATCCACATAGTCAAGTTGACTACAGGGAAAAGTGTCCCCTGGCTTGAACATGAGGGTTTGAATTTAGCTCCTGAAGAGTGAGTGGGTGCCCTAAGTGCTGGGGTATTTGTGGTTATTCAGTGACTGCTCATATAACTATCTATCCAGCCTTTCTGTAATCTATTGGGTTACCTTCACTATGCTGTTGTGGAGTTGTATCTGCAATCTCAAAGATATGTTTTCCAGTGGCTTTTGTGGATGTTCAGCATCCAAGTAGTCACCATTGGTGTGGATATGTTCAGGATGCAGTGGCTCTATCTGACGACTGCCCTCTATGGAGGTGTCTCTATGCCTTAGGTGTAGATGCACTTGCTTGTACAGTGAGAAGCTGAATGAAGCTTACCCTCACAAGCTTGTGCAGCTTGAATGAGTACACTATTGACATTTTGGACTGGCTATGTCTCTTGTGTGCCAGAATATTGATATCATGACCAAGTCTTCCTGTTTGAAAGTGAATATCAACTCTGTTGCAGAAATTCAAAGTGAATACCTAGTTGCTATTATAGAGTTCTGTCTGCAATCCAATAGACATGTTCCTAAATGCTTTCTTGCGTTCTCAGTCAGTGATTTCTTTGAAATGTTCTGATATGTGGTATGGATGGTGCAGCAGGGACAGAGCAGGTGAAAGCTGAGCCGATGGTTCTAGGTAGTGGAGATCTTGCTGTCTACCTGAATGACAATATGTATACAGAGGATGATATTTGCATTATCAATCCACCAAGCAAGTTTGAGTTGGGTGACGATGATCCTGAAGATACTGAGATTCCATTGTATCGTAAAGAGAGTGACCTTGGCAAGATGGATTTCAACTGGGATGACAACTTTGGTACCTTGGAGGATGTTGAGAAACTCTTCAGGTATGCAGTATACCTCAGATGTGTTGTTTTGCTGAGCATAGTGCATTTTTAAGAGATTTCTCTTAGGATCAAGCCAATGCAATTTTTTTTAGTCAGGGGTATGGGATGAGGTTTGTTCTTGTGTGGAAATATTCACCTAATTATGAGAATTTTTTATGCGTATCTTGGAGGTTGTTCTTTCTCTTGCTGTTGTGTGGTGCATGAGTGACTAATCTGGAACTGGTTGTTGAGCCTGCTGAGAAAGGTGTCAGAAGAAGCAGAGGTCCTGATAAGCATTGGTAAATGCAGGACGGATTCTTCCTTTGGACAAACATGTGAGCCCAATGGTGATGGATTGCAATGGCCCCAGGGGGCGATCTGTTCTTCTGACTTGCCAGAAAGTAATTGTGATGGAGCTGCAAATGACAAGGTGGATGCTTCAGACATGAAGCTCGAGTTTGTCTCTGTTGATACTCCAACCTGTCCGTCTTTGGACATTTCACAAGTGCCAAATGTTAAAGAGCAATGCCTTGATACTGATGTTACTAGTAGGTCGCTGCCTGGTCCTGTCCAGCTACAGCTTCCCCAACAACTGCCGGTAACTCCCCCACCTTGGTGAGAGGGAAGCATTGTTGGAATAGAAAATCTCTTTTTAAGCTTCAGTATTTTGGTGACTTGACTATGGTGTGAAGTAGACCATTCAACATTTTGTTCTTTGCAATGGGACCTGGTGCTTGAATTGACAAACAGTTTAGTGTTGCACAAAGGGACACTACATCACAATTGTCTGTTAGCCTTGACGCAGGATTTAGCAGGATCTGGACAAATGGTTAAGGGTATTGCAAATGCCATGACACCAATATGGAAATCTCAAGATGACTCAGAGGCACCTTCTCTAATCTTTTCAAGTTCTGAAAGAGCCAGCCGGGCCCAGGTATACACAGCCCTACGTTTTAGTTGCTTTGCTTGTTGCTATGCATACCTATACTTGTTTGATATGACATAATGGAGAAGTCTGATTTGTCATTGTGGGTGTATGTTTCCACCACTATCATTTCACAGCTCTGCTTTCTTAATATATGTGTCAGGTCCATCGTGCACGGCGGCATGCAGCAAACCGCAAACGCCTTGGAGGAAGGTTCAAAAGGCATCTCCACAGCCAGAAAACTGGCCAAGAAGTGCAACGTGGTCACCGGGAATGGCATCTATCTCAACTTATGCCCTTGCAGATGCCTATGCATTCTAATCTTAGTCTTCCACCATCAGTTAGTGTACAACCTGTTCCCTCAGCAATGCAGGCAGTGGTGCAACCTTTGATGCCATATATGTCTCCTGCCTATCCCCAGCCATTGCATCCTGTACCCACCTTGGCACCTACTCCTTCCTTCCCAGGCCAGGTTCACCAACAACCCCAGGAAATGTACAATGGGTGTCAACAACCCTTCTCAATCCCACATCAACAACCGCATCTGAACCAACATCAGCTGAGACCATTATTAGAAGTGTCAATCCCAGTTCCTGCGAGTAGCCCAATTATGACCCCTGAGGAGAAGTTGGAGAAGCTGAGGTGGCGGCAGCAGATGCAGGCAAGCTTGGCAGTTGGGCAGTTGGCCTCACAAGTAATGACATGTCTGGATGCACCTGTGCTCAGCAAATTGATTGCACAACCTCAAGAGGTGCTGGCTGCTTGTGAACCTGAACCTGAACCTGAACCTGAGGTTAACACTTTGTCTAGTAACAACCCTGAGACTCCTCGTTCAGTTGGCCAGAGTAGTGCCGGTGCCCTTCTAAATGAGGAAGATGAAACCTTGCCAGCTACTGTACTGCACCAGCTGGAGAGCACAATGATGAAGGTAATGTATGGGCTTCTAACAACCTGCAAGGTCTTTGGAGTTGGTATCTAATTAGGATTCTTGATCATCACTTGACCACTTGTGAATTTAATGAAACCACTGGATCAATCCAAAGTTCTTCTATAAACAATCCCTTGGAGTCCAGGTCTGGAGCAGGTGATCAACAATGAGGTCATGTGGTGACAATGCTGTTCTGGATAAATTTATACAATGTCATGTGTATGTGTACTCAATGCTGAAATGAAATGATGGAAATTGGAAGATTAGCCCAACTTGATCATCACTTAGCTTTATCCCTTTGTTATGCTGTTATGGGATTGTTATGTAACTGTGCCCAGAGGGTATTGCACAGTTCAAGTCAGGATTTAGCATTCTCATCTTAAGGACCTCGCATGTTGATTTTCCCCAGTAGTTAGGTGAGAGTGTTCTCTCTACTTGATTATTCTTTTATCTGTGTCGGAGGAGAGCTCAATCTGAAGTTTGTCCAGTGCATCTTTTGTTCAAATGAAGCAAGTCATCCATGATATGACTCATGAGGTGTTAACAGCTCATGTTCTGAAAGGGTGATGTCATGGTAAGGAAAATGTCTGGCAGGTCTCTCAGTAGTGTCACTCTTCTCTGTGGTATAGTGATCTCCAAAAGGATATTGTCAGTCTGCAGAAATTGTTTAACTGTGTATTTTGCTTTTGCAGCTTGAGCTTGGGACCAGGTTGGACATTCGGGATGCCTTGTATCGATTGGCTGAGAGTGCAAAAAAGCGGCAATTGACCCCTGCAGATTCTGGCAACAACAGCCAGATTTCTGGGGATACAGAAACTTCATCTGGTGCTCTGATGCCCTCCATTGGTGGTGACACTTCATCTCAACACAGGGTTTCCAGGTGCAGTGGTTGACTTGTGTTGTCATGTACGAGCTTCAGTAGTTCTAGTTTGATGTGCAAAAGCATCATTCTCAAGTGGAGAAGGATGAAGTAAATATGAAGAGATTTTAATCAGGATATGGGGTTAGTTTGCTGTTCAGCAGAATTGGTGATCTTGACTATGGTTGAGCCTGTTTATTCTGCTGTTCATGTAGTCAGCAATAATAATATCCCGGTCATAGGTTTGCTAAATCAGTACTAGTTTCCAAATATGTGCAGAGTGGTGAACTTAAGCATGGTGGAGACTCAGACAAACTCCATTGATAGGTCAATTGCTCATTTGCTGTTCCATGAAAGGCTGCTTCAACAACCAACACTCACACCTTGCTGCAGAACTGAAACTGACAGCTCCTTCATTTCCAGGCCTGTACAGCCCAGTTCGGATTCACTATGGATGTGGCACTCAACAGGTTTGCCAACCGACTGGTCAGATGCTGCTGCAGCCGATTTGCTGGAAGGGATGGCTCCTGTCATGGTAAAAGGAGTTGACAATGGGTTTGCTACTTTTGCTGAAACAAGTATGCATCTGTCTCCAGTGGATACACAGTTAGCTGCTGGTTCTCCAACAGCAATACAGTCTTCCACAGACGACTTGACCCCACCATTTGACCAGCAGAAGAACTTGTCATCTTATATACCAAATGAGAGCAATGTTCCATCTCAGCCATTGCAACAACGTAACATACCAAGATGTATGACAGCCACTGAAATGTCCTCAGGTTCAGCCAACAAACAAGGAGAAAAACTCAGTGACAGCCCACAAGCCTCTTCTTCTCAAGGTGCTTCTAATTCTGAACAGCAAGAATGCTATGGCATGAAAAAGGGAGTTCAACCAAGCCGGTTGCAGCGTGCTGCAGGGATTGATGAACTCACCAAATATGTGGAGGAAATGGCATCACTAGGATCACCCAGGGTCAAAGATGAAAGTCTTACTATCTCAAATCCACCTCTGGTCATATCATCTGCATCTGATAAGTGGCAGCCAGCCAACCTTTTTAAAGACTCAGGTGAGCACACAGCTAGAGTTGTGTATGCAGTATGTTCATGAAGTAGGGGTTGAAAGGATGCAGTGTTTGCCACTCGTCTCTTTTATTCACTATCTGCCACTTCACAGGTAATCAAATTGTGAAGGCTTTCTATTCTTGCTGACAGCCCCTATGCCTGCTTTCAACCCTACATTGCTATCTTTGTCCTGTCCAAAGATCTTGTTTGCTTTAAAGTAAAGGAGATTATGAACCCTGGTTACAGAGGGCAAAGAACTGCCTTTGCCAAGAGATAAAAGGGTTCTATCTGTTTCAAGCTCTGTGTCCATGTCAAACATGACTGATATTACATATGATAAAACATCTTTGGGTCAAGATTTCTTTACTTATGGAGAAGTTTCAAAAATCTTGATCCTCTTAGAAGTCCAGAAAATCTTGAGTAGTGATTTTGCTTGTTCCATTTCCCAAAGTTCCATGAATCCTCAATATGTGTGAATCCCATCGTTTTTGTTTTCTGTTGGTCCAGAGGTCAGCCCTTAATGTCAAATGTGTTTGGGTGAAGGATAAGGACGAGGTGAAGGATAAGTATTAGGGCTATGGAGTCCCTCCACAGCATCATGTTGCAAATGCTGCAGTTTTATCTTCTTGGCTAGATTTCCTGATAGATGATTGGTTCTCTCTTGTGGTCAGTCAGTTTTTAAGCAATCAGTTTGTATCTGGATGGGTACTAATTGTGCAGTCATTCGAGCTAACTTCTACCTTTCTTTTCCAGCCTCTCACCCTTTCTCTGTTTGTCTTGTTTCTTGAGGTCTTTGGTTTTTCTTTTTCTTGATCTAGCCAGTACTATGCCCAAATTTTTTGTTACTTCTGGTCTTGTGACAGAAACTCAGTATGTTGATTACCTGCACCCATTGCTGGGAACTGATGAAGTCACTGGGGATATTATGGTAGACAGTCAAGGCCATGCATCTTGCTGTTGAAGGTCCCTGGACATGTGTATGATTAACTCTGTTGTTGAAACTGCTCACTAATTCTGGTTTGTGGTCTGGTTTTCTCTTTCCTTTAGGGTTGGGTTTCCTATTTTTCATGGTTGCTGTTGGTTGCTGGTTTTTTTGGTTTGATTTAAATAATCCAATTCCTTACTGTAATGTCATCTCCAAATTCTTCTCTGGTTGTGTTAAATCATAACTATTGAGAAATTCTCAGTACCTACGAAGATATAGTACCTTTGAAGTGTTATTGTGGAGGTTTCTCTGCAATCTCAGAGATATGTAAACTTGTAATCTGAACAGTAATTCTTGTTGTATTTGTTTTGGTATGGCTGGAACTGATCTAGCAGTTGCAATCTCATAGATATGATTTCTCTACTCTTTATATAAATATTTACCTTTCAGATCTGAAATCTGACAATAGTTTTTGGTAGGATGTTTGAGTCCTATCATTTTAGTTATTTTTTTGGGTTTGAAGGACAGAGCTTCAGTCCAAATATTGTTTTGTTCAAGAGTAAGGATGAGTACAAGCTATGACATCTCTCCAAAGTTTCAAGGTTTCAGAAGTTTCAGAGTTTGTTTCTTGCTGATACTTCCTGATAGATAACATCAGTCATCTCCTTTCTCTTTTATGTTTTTTGGAGCTAACCGGCATCATGGCTGAGTCTTCCCATCACTGCTGGCCTTCTGACAGAAACTCTACATGTTGGTTGATGTATGACATTGACCTCTACCCTGCTGGAAGCTGATGAAGTTAGTGGGGGTGTCTCTGGTAGCTGGTCACTACCAGAAATCTTGCTGCTGATGGTCATTGGACATGGACTCGACTGTAGGTATTTTGCAAACTGCTCCTTGGTTTTTTCTATGGTTTTAAAGGTTGGGTTTCCTCTTTATCATGTTCACTGATATGTTGTCAATTTAATGACCTTGTTATTGGTTCATTCCTCAATTCCATTGTGATTCATGGAAATTGTAAGTATGGAGAAGTTCTCAATATGTATGAAGATAATATGATGTTGTGTATGATAAACATTACAAAGTACACTTTGTGGGCTGACAAACAAATCAATCCACTGTTTGGAAATGTCATTGAAAGGAGTTCTGATGCATTCTGATTATTGAAGGTCTAATGCATTACTTGCAGATGCTATTTGTGATAGTCTTGGACTTGCTCTGTAAAGGGTTAATAGTGCTGGTGGACAGTTTAACTATGCCCTTCCTGATTCCTTTGGTAACCTTTAATTTGCTATTTTCTGCTGTGATGAGCTCTCTGTATTTGTCTGTGGGGCACAGTTCTTTGGTGTTGGTTCTGCATAGAGGTATCATCAGACAAGTGATGAAGTGTGACATAATATAATCTGAGAAAAATCTCTTCATGCAATTTTCTCTAATGTACTATGATCTGCCTTCATCTTTTCAAGGATCACTTTGGAAAGGTTCATGAATGTGCCCATAACCTCTGTACTCTTATGGATCTTGCAGGTATTCCTGTACCATGAATTCTGGAGGGCTTTTTCACTGGTCCTAAATTTCCCATGGCTGTTACATTGGAGTGACATCTGTGTCTGTGAGTACTGTAAAGCCTTCTGGTCTCTGGAGACAGAGGACTGACATCTATTTCTGCCAGTACTGCAAAGCCTTCTGGTCTCTGGAGATTTAACTCTTAACACAGTTTTTTTCTGGTCTCCTATGCATTTCACACATTGTAAAAAAAGAACCCACATCTGGAAGACAGATTATGGCTGAAAGTTGGTGAAATTTGAGGAGAGATGTGAAGGTTTTGATGGTGGATCATGGTATGAGGTTTTCTTAGTTCCATGTTGTGTTCTTGGGTGTTCGATGGCTTCTGGCATGAATTGAAATCTTGGGTGTTAACACAAGATGATAGGGAGATAGCTCATGTGATTGCCAGCAAAAGTTATGTATAATTGGTGTCATCATCTGGAGCAAGTCTGCAGCCACCCCCCAACTGTCCAGCCACCCCCCATTCTGTCCATGCAGCCCCCTATATCACCAATGCAGGTTGCAGCCACCCAATTCCAGTAGGTTCCAGAGGATGGGTCAGGACCAGGAGGTTTCTCAAGTTGGTTTTTCAAGCTTACAAACTGATGTCATGGTGATATCAGCAGCAACACATTTACTGCTCCCTGTAGCAAACTGAGGCTCCAGAACTCACTCGAGAAATCAGGTTTGCCAACTGCTCCAATAGGCTCCTTAACCCTTGTGGAGCTTCAGAACATTCAACTCTAGGATCTTGATTAAGCGAATAACATTGCCCAAACATACTGGGCACAATCTTGATCAGCACATCTGTAATATATGAGTGGGAAGTATTGAAGAAATCCAGGGTTAACTAGAGGGAAAAATAGAACTTCTGATAATGGATGTACTTTTCTGAAAAATTCCATAACAAATCAAGCATGTGGTAATGTGCCTCTATCAGCACTCTGCAGTGCTAGTTCTATGTCAGTGTCTCATGAACCAACCAATCAAGACTAGGATAAGAAGATTAGAAGACAGGGAATGAAGGAATTACAAATAACAATGCGAATAAAAGATTGTAACTATGGTGTTGAAAGGGAACATTTTATACATTGCTGTGAAGGAAAACAGTAGAACAAGCAGTACCTTTGCAGTGAACTGCCTAAAAGTTTCCCAGCCGCAGATGTGACATACAGTGCACTTGTTTCTACATCCGATGGTGCCAACTCTTCGTCTGCTGAGTGCGCAACAGCTCCCTGCAAGTGAACCGTCCTATGGTTTGACATCATCCCTGGTGCTGAATTTTTCTCTTCTTATCTCCCCCAGTCTATTGTGGATTATCCCACCTAGTCAGAAATTGTGTCAACAAAAGCTCGCATTAGAGATGGCAATTCCACATCTGAGTTATCAAAATTCGAAATTGAGCTATGAGTACTTTGCAACTGTAGTACCACAGGATCCTTGATGCCTATTTGTGATGCTCTTTTAGGTTCTGAAAATCGGACTTGGTTCCAAGTAACCTGGACTGGATCTGGCAGTTCTCAGCCGGTTACTCTCTGGTTAGCCCCTAATTCTAGTTTTTCTTTAAAAAGAAATTTCCTTCAAAAGTTTCAGTTCTCGTTTCATTCCACACATAAATGTTTCAATTCTGATTGTGGAACAAGTTCTGAAAATCAGACCCAGTTCTAGTTCGGTTTTTACTAACCAGAACCAGAACTGGCAGTTCTAACCTGGCAAACTGGGTACATGCCCTACAATGCTAAGAACTTCCAGGTATAACTGTTTTTCAAACTATACAGTGAAAAAAAAGATACAATTCTTTAGGGAGGTGCCATGCCAAGTTTAGCAGCCTTGTACTAACTCCAAAACTCTTATTTGCATTTTCACTGCTGATTACTGTGAGCTGGGGCATACCCTAATCTTTTAGCTGCTCTCTGGAGGTTTGTCCAAACAATCCAAGTAGACCTATAAGATTGCACTTAAAAAATCTCTGCATAGACACTTTTAAAGGTAACATGATAATGAGTATAGTTACAACCTTGCAGACTTGCTGAAATGTGTTCGACCATCACCTTCTTCATCATGAATAGCAGTGATGAGCTGCCATGGTGACTTCATCAGCTCCCAGCAGTGGGGATGATATGATTCCAACCTCAAGTCTTCACTCAATTTGTTACCTATGCACAGGAACAATGGGATGGATCTATTGCAGAAGAAAGTGGGATCCTCCCAAAGCAAAGATGATCATGATGGGTTTCACACATCCTGCTGGTGAAAATTTTATGCAGTTCACTGCAAAGGTACTGCTTGTGCTACTGTTTTTGTTCAGAGTAGTGTACATAATCCCTTTCAGCACTTGGGCACCACTTGTGGGAAGTTGTGCATATCCTTCCTTCATTGTGGAAATGGCTCCTCTTGAAGTGAATTGTTTTGCTCTTGAAATCTGATCTGGGTTGTGGAGTCAGAATCAAGTGTAACTGCCACTGACCCCTCTTTACTAACCCAACATGGAAATTGATGGAACTAGTGAAAAATTGGTGAAAGTGCAAAAAATGGTCCACAAGGAGATCAACCCAGGATGTCATGCCACTGGCTGTTGAGTGCTTAGAGAGAAGTCCCATCTCAATGTGCTCCAGTACCTCCAGGGAGCACAGTTGGTGGAGACATGGCCAAATCAAGGGATTGGAAATGTGCATTCTTCTTGTTATGTTTTGTTGAGCTTGCCATCATTGTGGCTGAGTTTCCTGTTGCTGCTATCCTTTTCACAGAAATCAGGACATTTGCTAACCTTTGACATTAACCTCCACCAAATTGCTGCCTGGAGCTGATGAAGTTTGAGGGAACGTTATGATTATTGGTCAAATACCATACTATGGGGAGGTCACTTCCATTTCTCTTCAAATGGTGTGCAAACAAAATAATGTGCAACTAATTCATTAAAAGATAAAAATGAAAAAGTATTAAGATGTAAATAGAGTGTCTATAATTCATTATGAAAATATATTTAATTTTAATAAAATGTTATTTCAATATTTCAATAGCATATAAAAAATACCACTTTGTCTCATGTGTCTCATAAAATATACACAAAGTGCCCCCCCTAGTATCATACATGTTGCTGATGAAGGTCTCTGAACATGCATATGATTGTTGCTGTTGTTCAAACCAATGTTGGGGCAGCTCTTCTTTATTAATTAACTAGTTTGAACCCCATGCCTAATGCAAAGGTGTGTGTGTATTTGACAATACATATTACAAAATTACAATTACAAACTACATTTTCAAAACCTCTTTATATACGACATTCCGCATGTATCACCTTGGCTGCTGAAAATCTTGATGTTTGGACTGCTTGTGACCCATGAGATAGTGATATACAGCTGACCATGGGAATAGACCGGAGATGGCAAATATGTTCAACTTGTAAGTAAGTAGTAAGTTACTTATTTAGTAGTTATTAATCTGTTGAAAATTATTTCTTTGTTTTTGTATGTTGATAAGTTCCAGTTCTAGACCCCCTCCCTGTTCATAATGGTTAGGGTTTCTGGTGTAGCCAATTTTCACATGCATCATAATAATACCTTTGGCATTCAGCATATTATTATTATTGGTAAAAAAACATTTCTGTGCAATCTGATCATTGCAATTACCAATATATATCTATATTGTTTGTGTGCTAAAATGGCAACTGACATCCATTGCCATTATTACTATGGCAAATGCAAGCCTTGAAATTGCCAATATATAATAAAAGTGTGCTTAACGGCTGCTCGCTGTAGCATCCATTGAACTATAATAAAAAATTATGGCAATGTAAAAAGCATTGAAAATTTCCAAAATTCTGAATAAAATTTCAAA
>Ga0116229_10000135_pt1 | contig 74303 bp, 47 predicted proteins | sample S1TSphgellanicum_3_FD_87313 | JGI IMG/M metagenome (GOLD analysis project Ga0116229, IMG submission 87313) | Host-associated microbial communities from peat moss isolated from Minnesota, USA - S1T2_Fc - Sphagnum magellanicum MG | ecosystem: Host-associated > Plants > Peat moss > Unclassified...
ATTTCTTGCCCTGTCATAACCAGATCCTCTTCTGGGATGCAATCCTGAAATGTCTTCCGCATGGCCTGGGAAAAGATTTCATATGAATTGTAATCATTAAGGCAGACTCTTTGACCAATTGAACGACCTTCCATCACTGCAGTTACTGATGGAGACACTGCCCGAGCAGGAAATGATAAATCAAGTTGTAGGGATCTAGGAAGTTCATGGTTTCCAGCAAGATCTCCAATGTGTCTCCCAAAGCCATCCTCTGGCTTCTGGGCTCGGTTCACAGGACAGTAAGAGCCTTGTGTTGGAATCCGAAACTCTTGCCAAGAGGGGGCAGAATGAGACCGCACTGTTTCCTGGCTTCCTAGCACTGGGAGTGACAGATTCAACTCAGTAGGGAGCAATCCATAAGGTAGTGTAGAGGGTACACTTGAGAACTGAAAATTTGAAACATTATTGCCTAAACCCTGAGGAAGCACATGCCTAGAATAATGATCTGCAGACCTCTGCAAAAACTCTAAAGAGCTCAAGTCAGGTCCATTCACATGTAAGCCATCTGTTGTTTGCAATGAGCTCCTGAAAGTTGGAACAGCAAAGCTCGACAGTGCATTTGCCTGCAGACTGCTTGCTGTCATCTCCTTGCTAATTTGTTGAATGTTTCTTTCCAACAATTGTGTAGCCTGCCCAGCAGGTGGGTGTCCAATGCTTGAGAGTCCTGCTGTTGAAAGACCAAAACTAGGAGGATCCTGAGTGAAATTCGGAAGAAGACCTCCTGCTTGAGAGAATTCACCAGATGGAAACACCTGGGTAGCACTTAATTCCAAAGGCATAGCTCCTCGGATGCAGGCATAAAAGTTTGTGTTGGCATTTCCATGTAAATTGCTGATGGGCAGATGCAAGCCAGATGTGCCTTTTGTCTCACCACTTGTGTTCTCCAATCCAGTGTGTTGAGCAGCTTCAGGGATTGAGAGACACCTTTCTAAATGCCCACTATCATTGACTCCTAATGCATCACCTGCTTCCTGGGCTGAATTATTGCTGGGTTTAGGCCCTCCAGCAACTCTTTTGTCGAAGAACAAATTGGCCGCCCTTGATGGATCTTCCACATTGGCAACCATGTTACTGCCCCCAAGCCTAGGAGATGTTGAATCTTGGAGTGACAGAAATGGGTGCTCTGATGAATTTGGTTCTGCTGTGACACGAGAGGAATAAATCGTATGTGAACCCATTATCCCTTGCTTGCTATCCAATGTATTCAGCATGTATGGATTGTAAGTGGGTGATTTAAATAAATATTCATTTTCTTTTGAAGTGCTTCTTTGTCCTCTTCCCTCAAAGGACAGATCTCCCATACCATCCCTATCTTGCATGTTCTTCAGCATTAACTGTGACTGCTCTGGAAACTGCTGGACAGGTGAGCTCCTGGGCATCAGCCACCATAGATGTTGCCCTCCCTTGCTCACCTGCTCACCTGAATGACTGCTTGAGCTTGGAGCTGATTCCTTCAACCTACCTGAAATGTCATGTCTAGCCCCTACATTGCTTGTCTTGGGTGATGAATGCTGGTGAGGAGATACCTCAACTTCCTGACTCATCAACCTTCCCTGCAAGGTACAACCTGAGGGGCTTTCAACACGCAGCCGCTTTCTTGGTGGACTGATAATTCCATCTTCGTTACTAGCCCCTGTGGAGTCCTCCTGCTTCACCTGAACCTGAGATGTACATTCCGATGCCTCTTCCTTCATTATACTGACTAGTTGGAGGGTGGAGGCATCCTGCACCTCATTGCCTCTATCACATTTATCTACTTGCCCTTGGCTCACACCTCCTAGTTCTTGTGCATCATTTGAACTAGGTACTGCAGTCTTTAAAGGTTCAAGTTGTGAAGCGTGAGTAGCTTCCATCTGCTGTCCACCTCCTGTATTCCAATCTGGTGGCTGTGATGCCCCAGAATCCTCAGTATCAGTCGTATTGCCCATGGTTGCTGACAGACAAGATGATGCCTCACTTTCCAACCTAGTGATGCCCCAACACAAAAGACTGGTTTGCAAACCCCCAGGAGATGCACCAGGGCACAGTTCCATACATTCATATTGAAAGGAGGATTGGCTGAGAACTGATGAAGCCCCACACACAGCCATCATAGTTGCAACAGAGCATTGCCCACACACTGGCTTCCAATCTCCAATATGTTTTTTGGGTCAAGTAACCCTGGATGTCCTCAACATCCTGAATTTTTCTAGAGCTGAGGAGCTCCTTGAAACAAGAGGTAGACTCTCTTCTTTTTCCCCCTTCACATATCACACTTTACCTGGCCAATTCGGCAGCATATCAGTACACACAGACACTTCTGGAACACCACAAGACAGCTAAATACCAAACACAATTCCTTGTCCCAAACCAAGATCCTCTCTCTCCATGTACTTGCCAGGGAATCATCTGAACCAAAGACTCTGGCAGACTTAATCAAATCTACCTAGTTACAAAACTCTACCCCAATGTAGGTACAATTTGTGGCAGGTGCATTCTAAGCTCCAGGTCTTTCGAAAGCTGACCAAAACTCTTCCTTTGATGCAGACAGATCAAGGAATGTGTGCCTTCCCTTACAACTTGTTTTTTCAGGGCAGCATTGAGCCAAAGATTGGGCTCTCTGTCAGGTCAAGATCACCATGTGTTCAAATCCCTGCTTGGTACATGGTAAATGAGACCTAGAACCATCAATCCAGCTACAAACAGGGCTCAAAGTGCCAAACAATCGTCCACAGAGTGAGAGCTTCGCAGCTTCCAAGACCTCGGTAGAATATTTTCGTGACCTCATTCCCTCCTGCTAAGGTCATTTCTCCAGATCTCTCACGGAGCAGCAAAAGGCTGCAAAGAGAGGATGTATCACATCTGTCGGCAGAAACGCCGCAGTTCTTCTCCCTATTCTCTTTCTAATCTTTTCGCACTTTCTTCTTTGAACTTGGAAACAGAATTGCACATGAACAAGTAGAACTGGCTGGCCACTGCCCTAACTGATTAGCCCTGATTCGTCTCCGTCTCGGAAGGAGAAAAACGTCGCCGCATGATTAATTCGTTTCCATCCAGAAACAAAAAGTGAAAGTGAAATCGCAAACAAAAGCGTGAGGAAATACATCATGCCAATTAGAGCTCTCTCAAGTTCTGGAATTTATTTCTTGAGATTCCGTACCTGCGAGAAAGCGAAGCCTGCAACAACAAGAAAATCTTCGCGAACCTCTGATTGCTGCTGCTACTGTGGTCGCCATGCCCCCTACGCTGCTGGCACCCGTGTTTTTGCAATGTTTTTGAACCACAAATTCAGGTTCGCCGCTCCCAGCCGACAAGAAAAGCTCATTCCCGGTTCCTTTTTTCTCCTCAAAAAAGAAATGGCAGAGCAGTACGGGCACGACACAAAAAGAACCTCGCACGCCCGATCTACTTGAGATTCTCGCAACAGACAGACCAACGGACCTCGATCTGGACTGTCTCTCCTCTTTCTGTCCTCGCCTGCAACAAATACTTCATAGAAAAAAAAGAAAGAAAACAGAAATACAGAGCGGAAGTTAAGAGGCTCACAAGGGAACGGAAGAGGAGGTGCTGGTGCGGCCGTTGGCTTCAGGCAGTTCCATGTACCTCGAGCTTCATGGTGGCAGGCGCGGAAGCGGTGATTGCCGGCATAGCCGGGAGCTTCGCCTTTCTCGTCTTCCGGCCACCCCCCTTAACCGCACTTTGTAAACCTAGGTTGTTTTCTATTTTAACCATGGTTACATTCCCACTAATCTTCACCATTGAAAAATGGCCAAACTTTGTTTGTATTTACTATTACTCCCTTTTTTTCCTTTTCTTTTCTTCTTTTTCTCGCCAAAAAACACTTTGCCCTGCTTTTGGAAGCTCTTCTTTAGGCTTTGGAGGGATTGTAGGGCCTGTGTTTTTTTTCAACTTTGTGATGTTGCTGAGGTGGCAATCATCTATAAGCTGATCTAGCCAAATTTGGCTATTATTGAAATATGAAAAAAAAATTGAGCATCATTATGTATTTTTTGCTACCTTCTTGAACAATATCTAGAAATGTGGCAATTTTTTATGATTTAAAAATAAAAAATAGTTTTTCAAAAAAAATTAAGTTTGCAACAAAAAAATTCCAAAGAAGAAAAAAAGGCTGGTGGGGGGTGGTATTTTGGTGGGGAGAATTACTTTATTAATTTGTGTTCAGAAAATATCCTTTGAAAAAGGGCTAATGTTGAAGCCAACTTAATTTTAAATTTCATCTCTTTATGCCTAAGGCCCTAAACACATAGGGTCTTATAAATAGATTATATAGAGGGCGCCATGTGTATGCGGGAAGGATCTCCAGTCTCAATATTGTACTACAACACAGGGCTTAAGGGTTTCTAGGATTGTGGCACTTTTAATGTGGGTTTTTCCTAACTACCATATAGGTACCAAGTCCAATTGTTGCCTTTTAAAACTCATAATACGAGCTAAGTTTTGATAATCGCTTTAGATGATTACGGTAGTATCTGAACAATTTCGGCAACAAACTGTCAAATAATTAATTAAATTTAAAATCTTAACTTCAGCAGTTGGTTTTTTAATTCTGAAATTTTTGGCAGGTAACGCTTATAAAAAATAATAAACACTTCTTTTTTAAGTTCATGGAACAGTCTAATATGTCTAGATTATCTCTTCTAATGTGTCTAGATTAACTCCATGTTAAGTCTCTGTACTTGACAGTCCACGGCTGAAACCTGACAGTTGAACTTTTGATTTTTTAAAAATCTTGGCACAAATAATAAATAATTTTTCAAAAATTCAGCAAAACGAAAAATAATTTAATTTATGCCGAAATTGTTCAGGTACTACAGTGGTTTACCTTGACCTTGTAATTGTATTGGAGATGGGTATTTGTGAATATGATATAGCTAATGGTGAAATGGGGAAAACAAATGCACCATTTAGATAAATTCTAATAACCACTCAGTTATTCTAACTGGAGTCTCAATCCTTAGATTTCAGAACTTTTGACACATCCAAGTTATTGGTTCCATCATGGATGTTGGCCAATTGTTCAATTGCATGCTATGGGAATGTAATGAACACAAACATGTATTTGTTGTATCAATCGATGTTGGATTCATTATTGGCACACATTATGAAATTTTTACACTTGGATCCGGCATTGATCAACTTCAATCAACAGCTCCCCATAATACTGGTAACTGAAGCATCAATGCATCAATTAGTATTGTCATTCAATGCACTTTACAACCCTCACTTTGGTGTCTTCAACTATCATTATCTCTTCAAGGATGAATGTTAGCAGTCACATCCATACGCTTCTCATTTTCTACATATAAAATCTTTAAAACTTTCAATCTTTGCGTTTAGTCTTGGACATTGGACAAAACATTTTTCTTGTGTTTAAAGAAGGTAGGAATTTGGATTATCAACTTCATTTGGCTAACCAGACTCAAATTGGTCGGTCATGACTTCACTTAGGTGTAAATGCCAAATCTCAGATAAACTTTGCCATGAAGTACTTCAAGTTGGCCAGAATTCTTTCATGGGTCAACTAAGAAGGCCACCCATCCAACCATATACTGAATCCTTTATCAAAAAAGGGGAAATAATTAGGAGAAAGGTTTTAGCCACTTCCATTTCAGCTATAATCAAAATTGCGGTGTACTTGGGTTGATTCTCATGGCCACCATAACATTTCACTATATGAAAGCAGAGTCATTTCTTTTATGTCCCACAATCAAGGATGTTTAAAACCACACCTAGCATCAATCCAATAGCCTAACCGGCGGTTATGGTGTCTGGTTGTGGTACTTTATTATTTAATGGTTAGGATTCATGACAACGTTGCAAAGGCTCATGGATTCAATGCCTTATTATGGCACCTTACACATGACCCTAGATTGTCAACCCTGGTCATTCACAGTTGTGACAACCTTGGTTATTGACAGAGTTCCAGACATTCTTCTTTTGAACCCAAATCCTTTTGCAAAGAGGCCATGAGTTGGACTCACTGGACGAATGGGGGAACCACTTTTTAAACCTCATCCTCAAGACTACCATAGTTCATATTGCTTTATTTCAAGAGTGTTGAGGGGGAGAAAAAAAAAGAAAAAAAGTACATAGTTTATACATAAAGGAGGGGCAAAAACTTGCAGCTGAGCCTACTATAGTAAAATACTTGAAACGCATATCATTGTGCTAATTTTATGATTGTAGGCAAGATCATGATCCTTAAAAAGGATTCAGCTTCTGAAGGGGTGTTAGATAACTTGGTCAATGTCCCTAAACTTGAGCAAGCAAGTGAAACCTGTAGACCTTCATACTGTATTTTTGGCCCCTGACCCTTTTGGCAAAATAGCAGTGTGTACAGTGCAGCATCTACTTTTTGAAACTTAGGGAAGTGAAGCTCTTGAGAACAAGTGATGTACCTACCACTGATAATTGGTAGATCTTCTTGAAATAACAAAAAATGAGATCTGGCAGCCCCAATTTGAATAGTTCAGAATTCCAACAGTAGACTATAAGTATGTTAGGTCACTCTATGGTTTTGGAATTCAGGATGGTAACTCAGTGTGAAAAGCTACCATAATGCAACACTTAGGTAGGCTAGACTTTTTGAGTCCTTGACTGTGTGATCCATTCTTGTAGTGCACTGTTACTACTTTCATGAATGCATTGTTTTCTTTCATGGTGGCTATGTACCTGTAGCTACAGTTAGCCCCAAAAAATGTAAGGAGAACAGATGAGCAAGTAAAACATGTTGATGGGGTCGGTGAAAAGTGGGTCCAGACATAAGTACAAAAGCCTATAATGTTGTAAAGGTGTTGATTGTTGTGATCCATTGTAGTGCACTGTTCCTCTCAAGAATGTGTTATTTTGTGTCATGAGAGGAGCTATGTGACGGTAAACAAATTTTACCTGCATGCTGAGCACTGTTGCATCATACCCAAAATGTATCATACTTCCCATGAGAAGATGGGCTGAAAAAGTACAACGCTTTGATGCTTTCAGTGAAAAGTGAAAAATAAATGCAAATGCTATTATGCAGCACAGTACGTAGCCTATCTTTTTAAGCAATTGATTGTGATCCATTGTAGTGCACTGTTCCTTACAAGGATGTGCTATTTTCTTTCATGGGTGGTTACCAGTTACATCACTGTACATAGCTACAGGGACCCCTGTGCTCGACACTGTGTTAGACCTTTGTGGCTGATGTGCCCAATCTATTAGAGTTTTTTTTGTAATGTCAGGCAAATGCAGGCTTTTGGTCTGGTCCTTGCCCAATTCACCGGTCATAATGTCCATTCCCAATTTGGCAAAGAAAAATACACCACACCCCAATGAGGATTGCAATTCGAATTTCCCCCAGGACTTGTCAGAAATCCAATTTCATGGCAAGTTGATGCCTATCGCAACCTCACGCATGTGAAGCTTGTCACCTTGTGAAGCTCACAGATGTGAAGATCTAAGCTTGTTTTTTTCCCCTTGCTTCCAAGCATTGTGAGTGTTTGGAATGTAGTTTTCCAACTTTGTTAGCACTTGTTCCTCAAGTAGTCAGCACATTGGGAGATCCATCTACCATGGAGCCTTGCAAGTTTTGTGAACACAAACAAGTGGAGTTGTGTGCCACTTGGAGTGGAGGGAGTCAAGCTACTACAAGAGAATCGATCTTGGAAAGAAGGTTGCCCCTCTAAAACCAAAAATTCATAGTCAACATCAATCTTTTGTGTCACGGGGAGGAAACTTTTTGTAATGCAATTCAAAACCTCAAGCAACACTTTTCCAACAACTAGTTTTATGAGGGGAGCTTTAGCTCATAATCCAAGAATTGGTGTTCATATCCACCACCTCAAGTGAAAAAAAAGACATGTTTTATGATTCTAGTATCGATGAACTCACCTTTTGGCAATGTCTCCTCCTCTCATTGTGGTCACATCATGTGTTTGCTAAAAACCTTAATAGCTTCATGGCTTGTAAAACCTCTAAAAAAATTTGGAAGTCTTCCTCCAACCACGTTAGAATTTGAGGAATCTTCTATTGCAAAACCTAAAATCCATAGCCAAAAATCTCTAGTAAAACCATAACTTGAAAGGCCTTCTACCCCTAACACTCATAAAACATAAAATTTTATGGAAGAACATGGGGCCATCACTAGCAGAAAAAATTATCTTTTGCAATTACACATTATTCATGCAACTCAAAAATAGTTGCATACGACATTTCATAGTTGCATAAAACAAGTCACGAAAAACGATTTTTTTCTAGTGCATCTAATCCTTATTTTCATAAACGCCTTCATCATTAAGCAAATTGTTGCTTATTTGCCCATGCACCCTTTGATGATGTGGTGTTTTTGCCAAGTAAACAAATCTTAATACAAGGTTGTGCATGATGCAATGGCCTAGAATGCACTCAAGATTATGAAAATCGTAAAGGCATTTTACTACCAAACAATTCAAGCTCAAGGACTTCCAAGATGTCTTCTTAAAGCATGTTCACAATTTGAAGTAGAATGCTTGAAATGTTACTTTCAAATAGATGATTTGCTCAAGGTAAATGCTTTTTAAAATTGACATTTTTGTACAATCAAATTATGTACATATTCAAACTTAACTTTTTTGGTAATCTTCCTTTGATTTCTAATAAAACAACCTTTAAAATGGGCAATATAGGTAATCTTCAATTGGTGATCTTGATTTTAATGGTCATTTTGACCATAAGATCCTCATCTTCCTATCATTTATGGTGAAACAAACTTTGAAATGGGCAATGCAAGTGGTTTTTTTTGTGATATTGGTTCTAGTGATCATCTTAACCTTTGTGATGGTCATCTTCCTTTGATTTCTAATGAAACAAAAGTTGAATTAACATTTTCAAGTGGGTTTTTTAATGTTATTGGTTCTAGTTTACAACTATAATCTAATGATGGTTGTCACACCCTAGCCTTGAGCTCGTGACCAACACAAGGGCTTCCAAAAATGTAGGCCAAGAGTGAAGCTCGAAAGTCACATTTCATGCTCTCATGAATGTAGGAAAGTGTGAGGGAATGAACCCACACATTCCCAAATGGGCTCCCACTTTGGGAGTTAGAGTCCTAATGGACTCCCGAATCTTTAGATTATAATTGTTGGGGTCAAAATTCATTGGAGTAAATAACTCCTTATACCATTGGAAAGCTATTGAAAATTAAATATCTACAATGGGATCGCATGATCCATTTGGGTACTTAAAACATAGGTTATGGCCAAAAGAAAAGTTCGGACTCAATTTGCCAATTTGACTCCCCACTAAAAATCAAGAATCGCCTTGATTTCCTTACATGCAGGTGGCGTACCACATATTGTTGGAAAGCTCTCAACGAAAGCTACAAATTTTTTATAGACCTCATCTCAATCAAAGGTTTACACACAAAGTTATGGGCCTCCAAAGTTACGGAAATCCCAAATTCATGAATTTCGAGACTCCCAAAATGACATTTGTGTGTTAGCCCCGTGGCCAGGCCCAAAGAATACTATAAGGGGGAAGGTGATGGCTACCCCCAAATCTAGGCCATGGTGAGTCTTGTGAGTTTGTGTTTGTCCATGGCTCGTCCATGCACCAAAAATGTTCTAACTATGCACTAACTAACTTGTTGTTTGGTTTGTGCAGGTCCATGTGAATAATTAACATGCTTGTCATTTGTCCTAATCCCCATCCCAAAGCTCCAACACATCCCTCTACCCCCGAAGTGCTATGAGCCAAGGAGTGTACTCCAACTTTTCATCCTTCCATTGTTTTCACCTTGGATTCGCAGTTGAATCTATCAGGGAGCTTGGGGGTGCGTCAATGGTTATCTTCCATTGATTTTTAATGAATTAAACTTTAAATTGACATCTACAATTAATTTTCTTAGTTTTTAGTTATAGTTTATAACAAGGGTCTAATGATGGTCCATTCCTTATGAATTATAATGAAATAAACCTTAGAATGATTTTTTTGTATTTTTTCAATGACCAATTTTCTAGTGATGAATTTTTAATGATTGATTTCCAATGACCATTTATAGTTATTGATTTTTATTAACCATTTCCAATGACCATTTCCTTTTCCTTGATTTAATGACTTTTAATGATTATTGATTTAGAAATTTAAAAACAATTTTGGTTCACATGTTTTAGTTTTTAATTTGAATATGTGTGCGAATGTTGTGTGTGTGAATCTTTTTAAAGGAATGGCAATATTTTCAAAGGTGGGTGAATTCTTGGCAAAAATTCAATCTAAATTAGTTACCTTTCACAAGGTAAAATAACCTTTGTTGGGACAAGGTGTTTTGGGAGATTGTGGAATCCATACAATATAACACATTCATGGTGATATTTAATGTTCACTTTATCATTTATAACACCAACAAACAAATAGGTTACTCAACTAATCCTAAATGTAATGTGTCCATCTACTAGGATTATTTAAAGGGTTATTTTAAAGCCCCACTTGTTCAAGAAACTTTGAAAGACCGTTTACAAAAAACATCAAAGAAATTAAAAATAGGAAATTTCATTGAAGAAGGATTATAACAAACGATAATACAATGTGATGAACTTTTGGAGTGATTCAAAGCTATGAATAAACATGTAAGCTAAAATGTATTAAAAAGGCAACAAAGGTTTAATGATTACACACCCACAACACTAACCCCATCTCTTAGCCCTAGTTTTAACATCCCTTAATAACTTGATGGATTGTCCATTAGTGCAACTTCCGTGGACCTTATCCTTATAACCACCTTCACCAAAATGTAAAACACCTATTGCAAAACTAACCAAGGGGGAAATAATGGTGGTGAATTTTAAAAGCATGGCAACCATGGCAAGCCAATTTTCCTCCACATTTGATGTTAATGATGTCTTTTTGTTAAGGAAAATGGACATCAACAATGAAAGGAAAAATAAAGTAAAATTTAGTAATTTGAAAATGGCTAAAAATTTAACAATGATTTCATAAAAGGATTTTAGAAAAAAAATTAAACAATTCTAGAACTATAATTAATAGTTTGATGTGAAAGCATTAGTTTTATGTAATCTAACATAATCTTAAATTATTTCCATTTCCTTTTGAGTCCATAAACCTTAAACATTAAATTCTAGACCTTAAATTTTTAAAAAATAATTTTAAAACCTAAATGCATACCTAAAACCTTGAATCCTAAATCCAAACCTTAAAATCTTAATTTAAACCCTTGAATTTTTTTATTTAAAATTTAAACCTTAAATCCAAACCATAAAAGGCTTTCAAACCCAAAACCCTAACCTTAAAATTTTGAACCTCACCTTTAACCCTAACACTAAACCTTAATTTCAAAACATAAATTTAAAATTTCAAACTTTAACATTTTAACTTTTATTTTATCTTTAAATTCAAGCCTTAAACCTTAAATCAAACCTTAAACATTAAATTCAAACCTTTAACCCTAAATTAAAAACCTTTATACCTTAACATTAACCTTAATTTCAAACTTGGCCCCTAAACCTTAAATCTTGACCATAAAACTTAAAATTCAACCTTTAAACCCTAAATCTTAACCTTAAACCCTAATTTCAAACCTTAAATCTTAATTTAAACATTAACAAATTTATACCTTAACACAAAAGCTATAATCCAAACCCTAAACCCTAGAGCAAAAGTTAGAGTAATTTTAAATTTTAATAGTGTGTTACCCATCATTATGTAGTAAGGTCAAGGTTGTAATATTTAATGACTTGTATGGGAAGTCCATTTGGCACCAATGAGGTAGTTGGTCACAAAAACCCTAGTTTGGAGAAGATGTGAAAATTTTGGTTTTGTGGAATCAAATATTTTCATGAAATGTTAATATTTCCTTTTGAATCCACGAATTCCCCAATGTTCCATCATGACCTTAAATCTCATGTGAATTTTGTTGTAAGTTAGAACTACACCATGGTTCATATCAAATGATAACTCTCACCCTCCTATCATGCACATAATGAACAATTATTTCCCCAAGTAGCCCAACACTTTCAACAAATATTCAAAATACTAACCCCCATAAGTGAAATAATGACACCATTTCCAATAGATGGTGGAGAGATGGAGAATGTTTATGTTGTGGTAAGACCTAAGGTAGCTCATATTGATATAAATAAACAAGCCATGGTGGTTTAAAACCATAATGTTGTTCATTGCAAATATTTGATTCCAACCATTAAAACATGACCAATGTTTTGAGTTCTTACATGGCCTATAGATATCAACCAATGTCCCATCAATAAACCTAATGCACCTTGGCAACTTATGCAATTGCCTACCCAAAACAACCCTTTCATCAAGCATGGGTCAACAAATTTTGTTCGCCAAAACACCATTAATGCATGATGCATTTAATAACACAATGTAAAATAATAACAATTTTGCCTAGTTTCACATGAAGGTGTTATAAATGATAACATTTTCATGCTTCATGAATAATATGAAGCTCAAAAATCATTATTCAAGGTTACTTTGATGATTTTCTTGATACAATTAATGTATCCCTTGGAATGATGGGAAAAAAATTCAAACCTTAATAGTTTCAATTTTAGACCTTAAACCTTATATCCAAACTTGTAATTTAGACCTTAAACTTTAAATTCAAACCTTACCCTAAATTTCAGACCTTAAACCATAAAATTCAAAACATAGCTTTAAATTTCAAACCCATGACCTTAAATTTGAAACCATAAACCCCAAAATTCAAGACCTAGCCTTAAATTTCAAATCATGACCCTAAATTTCAAACCTTAAACTCTAAATTTCAAACTATAACTTTTTCAAATCTTAATCCTTAATATTCAAACCTTAAACCCTAAATTTCAAACCATAAACCCCAAAATTCAGAACCTAGCCTAAAATTTCAAATCTTGACCTTAAATTTCAAACCATAAATTTAAATTTCATACTATAAGGCATTAAATTTCAAATCTTAATCCTTAAAATTCAAACCTTAAACCCACTTTAAACCCTAAACCTTAAAAACAAACCGTAACCTTAACATTAAAATCACACCTATTCTTAATCATGCAACTTTGAGGGCAAGAAGGCTTGTATGTGGACCTATTATGAAAGATTATTATTGGCATTACTTGAATTACCAACTCTTCAAACTCTGTGAATGTGAAATTGTTGAAGTTTTTTAATAATGTTTGTGTGGCCTACTTTGTGGCCAAGACATCCTAGACCTCCATTGCTAGATCAACGAATTGGCCATTCTCTTCATCCTCATTGTCATTAAAGATGTATTTAAAATCGAAAACAATGAAAGCACATTGGAAAAACATAACAACTTTTTGGTCCATCTCATCAAACAATATATTATTTAAAATACCAATCATTATTCATTACTTAAAAAACAAGTATGTTTTATTAGAAAATCCAATAAAATACCCAAAATGACAAGCATAAAAAAAACCACTTTATCAATATCACAAGAAGGAATCATGGGTTTTGCAACTACCTGAATACATTGGGTTTTCAATGAAATCGGACAAAAATTGACTAATATGCAACTTATATGGTTTTGGTCAAAAAGAAATACTTGATTAGGACATTTTGATGAAATTGTTTAATTATTTTGAATAATCACATGTTGCATTGAATTATTTTTAATTTTTGAATTATGACATTGATATTATAAAGTCCTAAGTTAATATGATGTTGATTAAAATGCCATAACATTGATTAAAATGCCACATCACGATCACACACCATTTTTTAATTTTTTTTTCAAATGAGTCACAAATTGTATTCTTTTCATGGTATAGTATGAGGACAACACCTACCTTGCATTTATTATTATTACAAATTTTCTTAGCAAAAAGTTTTGGCACCATTCACCACCAGCATATGTACATGTTTATATATTACATTTGTACATTATGTATCAATGTATAAAATACATTGTATACATTAATGCACCCATCCATCACAATTTGAACTTCATGAGATGCACCTAAGTTTTAACCACCAAATCACTTCAACATTTTAATATAAAAGAATTCTTTTAACTTTATTATGTTCAACATGAAACTATTTAAGCAATTCAAACTTTCACCTTTATTTTCTTTTTCAAAATTTATTCATATGTTACAAATGAAAACATGATCTTGAAACTTAATCAATAATGTATTCTATATATATAATTTATAAATAATAAATTTATTTTATTTTGTTAAAGAATTAAAATAAGATGTTATGAATATATTAAAAAATATCTTTTTGTTTAAGTTGACCTATAATCATTGTAAATGTGATTAAATTCAATGTGAATTCAAGAATGCCTTAATTAAGTCTTTAACAATGTTATTTTGTTATGTCAAATATATGTCCATTTTTTAAGGAATTGCATTTCTCCAACATGATTAGATACATTTTTATTTTCTTTTTCTTTTTTGCAATCTTGCTCAAATTATAATCATCCATAAAAAGATTTAACAAAATTTGGTTTAGGGTTTAGGGTTTAATATTATGGCTACCTACTATAACCTATTGTAAAAATTTGATGATATATGTTCTTTCCAATTTTTCAATTAAAAAATCCTTTGTTGATGTTGTTGCCCTTTTAAATTGGCAAAAATTGGCCAGAAAAATAAATGTCAATTAAGTAATCAATATTATCACTTCATTTACAAGACCATAATTGTTTAACTACATTAATCATATATTAATACAAATGATAAATTACATGACTTTGAAAAAATATCACAACATATTTTTAATATTATAAATCTTTAATGATGTAAGATATATTTTACCTTTGGTTACTTTGTAAAAGTAAAAACAACATAATTTGGTGAAAATTTGGCATTAAGTAGTTGGATTCACCCCTCCCCTTGTACCCAACAACTTTTTGGTGATGAGTTTTTGCAACTTGATGATTCTTTTCGGGAGTTTTTCTTAAAGTTAAAATTCAAGGGGAAATACAAACAACAATAATTTCGCCAAAAATTTGAAATCACATATTTGAAAGAGGAAATTTTTTTTCCCAAATGAACCAAAAAAAATGAAATAATTTTAATAGTTGTAACCTTAAACCCATAAACATTTCCATTTCCAACATCAAATTTATTTTCAAACTTTCTAAAAATATTTGAAATTACTATATCCATATTTTTGAAAAATTAAAAATAATTATTAACGATGTAACTAAAAGAAAATTGTGGTGAATTTTCATCATTTTGCAAACATAAAAAAGGCCTAGATTGTCAACATCAACAAAGAATGTTTTTAATTTTTTTTTAAAAATTCACAAAAAATATTATTTAAAAATGTTCAAACTTTACAATGGGTTTTAGGACCTATAACCAAAATATAGAAGGATTATATTTTTTTGTAATTTCATATATTCAATCTATAATTAAATCATGGTTAAATTTTTTATGGATGATTTTGAACAACACCACAAAATTCAAAAAACAAAAATATTGTAAAAATTGTTGATTCATTATTATGATCACCATTTTCAATTCTTTCATTTATTTTTAAAAAAAAGAATGAATTAAAATTCATCTCTGAATATTTAAACATAAACTTGTAACTAAACAAACCCCAAAAAAATTTTAAATTTCATGTTAAACATAAATTATATAAATATATATAATGAAAAGAGTTAAAAATTTAATGAAAAATATTTAGCATGGAATTTTTTTTGTTATACACCAAGAAAAAAAATTAGGAAAAAATTAGGAACTATTTTCAAGGTTTTTTTGGTGTGGCATCATGAACATTCACAATAAAAAACTTGTCCATGATGCCTATTGTAACCCATTCAAATATAAATATGAAATCTACTAAATTTTTATACATCCATTTCAACATATTACAATGAATGCAAAGTGCAATTCATGAGCATTGGATTTAAAACATTCAAAATGTTTCAACACATTAAAAGTGAATGGTTCAACTCATGTACCATGTTGATAGATGAAAAGATTTCAAAAAAATCATTAATCCATTATATGCATTTTGCAAACAATCTTAAAATCTACCTCAATTTTCATCTCCATAATTCAAAATTATTAAAAAATAAAATAAGGTTCAAATTATGCTCATAAATGAACAATGTAATGAAAGTTATAACTATAAACAATATTGAACATTAACTAGTGTAACAAGTTGCTTGCAAACTTAAAATGGCCATGAAATGTGGTTCAAATGTAGTCAAATTGAAAAGTAATTGTAATGTTTAGGGGTGGAAAAAGACAAAAAAAATTATTGTGTATGGACAAGTGAATTTGAACCTATTGTTGTGATTAAGATGATATTTTTAATTAATTGGTTGGTTATTTTGATTAACAAACAATGGGCCATTTGACTATTCAAATTTTTACATAAACTTAAATCATTTTTTGGGATTATCATAGAAATATATTTTTTCTAGGTCAGTAAATAGAAAATAGGTTTAAGTAGGTTGTGAAAAGGCAAGTAGGTAGGTAGGTGGTAGCTTAACCTACCTAGCAAGCTAACTTACCTAATTATGTTAGTTTAACCTATTTAGTTAGTTTAATCCCTTAGGCATGCAGATAGGTTATAAGTATAAGGAATTGAACTCCTCACTTTTACATTGGGAAACGAAATTTTTACTAATGAACTACACCATCAAAAGGTGATAAACCTTGTTAAGTTTTTTATTTCACATGTTTATTTATGTAAGTAAGCAAAAAACTTAAGGTTGAAAAAGGAAAAAAAACAACCTCTTGGGGTAGGTTGAAGTAGGAAGTAGGAATATAAGTATGTAAAAGGTCGAATGTAAGTAGGTAAGTATAATACATAATTAGATGGATAGACCTAGGTAAACCTAGGCTACCTACTTACTTACCTACCTAACTTAGGTAGTAACTAGATAGGTAGGTAGGTAGACCTAGGTAAAGAGTAGGTAAACTTAGGCTAACTATCTAACCTAGGTAGTAGGTGTGTAAATAAATAGGCCTACATAAGTGAATACGCCTAGGTTAATTACCTATTTAGGTTTACTTACCTAGCAAAAGTAATAAATAGTTAATTTGATTTATTAACTAAAGTAGGATGCTCAATTTGATTAAAAACCATTGGTCATATTGATTAAACATGTCATTTTATTTTGTCAAACTTGATTAGACACTAAAAGAAATTTGCAAATATGCAACTATCCTATTTGTGACTACATGTGACACTGTGTCATGTGCAATTACTTTTAGAACTACTTACTAACTTCACCAAACTTAGGAATGGTTTGTGATTATATTATGACTATTGTGCGACTACTATCTTCTTCATCCTCCTATGTGATGTTTTAAAGATTATATTCATCCAGGAATAAGCCCCCATGGCCCATTAACTGCATGTGTAACCAAAATTTAATCACAAATTGATGTATGATGTATATTATGGGCATGATAAGCATACATATTTGGCATTGTATAATTAAAAAGTCTACTTAGACTCTAATAAATATGTCTTATGAATATTATCAACATATTTGTAGGGTTTATTGTAATTTTTTAATGAAAAGTACATTAAGGGTATATTAAAGCTATAAAAAAGATATTTAAGTTTATATCTACTATATATTTTTTCTTATCAATAATTATGATGTAATTAATTAATTAATAATAACTAGTCATTAATAGTTGATCATTAATTATTCATAATTAATATTCAATAAATTCAGAATTATTTTTTTTAAAAATTGAATGATTAATATTAATATTTATTTATTTATTAATTATTTTTAAATATTAAATACTATTTAATTAACTAAAAATAGTTAGTAAATCAATTAGTTACTCATTAATAAATTTTTAATATGAAATAATTATTTATTTCATATTAATAATTTATTAACTATTAAATAACTAATAATTAATACTTGATCATGCATATTTAATTAATTTATTAATACTAATTATTGATGGATTTTTACTATTGATTAATTAATTAGTTAATTAGCGAATTAACTACTTAATGAATGAGTTACTTACTTATCGAGTTGACACAATTGACAAGGAAACCAAATTGTGTGGGATAAAAAACATAGTCACAACCTAATTGCAAATTATTTGTAGTTAGGTTGCAATTAGATTTTTTATCCCATATTGTTTGGCTTCCCTTTCAAGTGTGTTAAATATATGATTAAATTCCCTATAAACATTCAAATACACAAGATTTTGTTAAATAGGATGAACTAATTGAAAAAGTTTAATTCTAATTTGGTTAAATCCAAAATAAAATAAAACAAACTTTTAAAAGTTTTAAGACTTACCTACCAACTTACTTCAACCTACTTACATTACCTACCTATCTTAAACTTCCTTATTTACTCACCTATTTTTATTTTAAATGTTTCTAAAATCACAAATGTTACCAGAAGGCACAAAATTATTTATCCACATGTATGAATGAAAGACTTTTTAAAAAATGGTTGGTAATAAATTTGATTTATTTAATATTCTTTGGATACGCCACATCGCAACATGATATTGGTCATTGAAAATTGGTCACTAGTTGCATGATAATTGCATGATAATTGCATGTGTTATATAGTCAACAAATAAAAAATATAGTCAACTCAAATACATATTTCATCAATTGTTTATGTGATAACATCATCATGACATCAACATTTGCAACTAATGTCCCATGCAACTTGTTCAACATAATTACAAATCATTTTAGTTATAAATGTCATTTGTGATTAAAAATTAGTTGCAAACTGAAGTAAAAAATATGTAGATTTTTTCTAGTGAAATGTCTTATTGTCTAGTACCCATTGGCCATTTTGACCAAGGTGATTAATTTTTTGTTCAATTTAACAAGATTTTCAATTTGATAGATAATCAAATAAATCATTATAACCAAATTCATTAGAAAAAAAATACACATGTCATTTAGGCCATGGGCCTCTAATCAAAATGAACATGTTCCTTAGTCAAGTGGACAAGGTAGTCAACTTGGATAGTTAAAAAAATCATGAATTGTAATAATGATTGGAAAAAAAACCATGGTTTAAACTTGAAAATGACATCATATGTGTTCAAGTGAAAATGAAAAAAGTTTGGACCCATCTAGAACATTAAATCTTCCCTCCTACCTACTACCTAATTTACACCTAGATCCACACCTTTGGGGCTGACTTTTTATTTACCCACCAAACTTACACTCTAATTAAACCCCAAATCACATTTCCTAATAATAATTTGTTCCTTAACATTCATTTTGACCATGCCCATAAAACTTTACATTCAAGCTTACACTAAAGGTTAAAAATTAAACCCTAGACACCAAAACCTTGTAAACTTTAACCCACCATTAAATTTAATCCATGGTTCCCAACCCTAGCCCTACAACATGATTCATAATTTCAACCTTTTACATGAACACAATGCATACCTTATAACCTTAACCTTAAATCCTCAACTTAATATATAAAGATCAACCCCTAATATAAAAACTAAACTTTAAAACCTTAACCCCAAAACCTCAAAAGCTAAACCTTAAAACTTACATCCCAAAAAACCTAACACAAACCTTCAAAATTAAATTCAAAAATTTCAAATCATAAACCTCAAGAAAAAAACCTAAAACTTACACCCTTGAAAGACCAAACACAAAACTTAACAACTAAACCTTAAAATTTCATGTTTTAAACCTCAAAAGTTAAACCCTAAACCTATAACATATAGCCCCCATTAACCCATAGCCATATAACCTTATAACATATATAGCATAATAACCATATAACAATATAGCCTAATAGTTTATATAACTTAATATAACCATGTACCACAAATAGCCTTATAACTTATGTAGATAAGTCATAACCCTAAAATAGTGTGTATAACATAGACTATAGTTGGGTAGCCCATGGGTTGAAAAAAATGTTCATGTTAGGTTTTCAAATTTTGGTACCTTATTACAAGACTTTATGGGCAACAAGTAGGAGGAGATGAAGCACCAAATATGAGGTGAAAGTGGGGCTTAATAGGGCACCACGTAAAGAACTTTTTTTTTGTGTGAAACTATGTTTTTTTCTCATTTTTGAAAAATGACCAATGGGGACACTTGTGAAAATCATTTGGTGCAAATTTGGCTAAAAGTCATTTAAAGTATGAACTCTAATTTGCCCCATTGCTAGATTCATTATCTCAATATGATTGCCCCTAAAATTTTCAAGGTGAAAAATTTGGCCTTTCCTTTGTATCTAAAAGTGTTAAAATCTAGCTTTCATTGAAACCTTAAAGCTTTCTAGTTATTCTAATATTGCACATGGGGTTTGCAAGCAAAAAATCAAATTATTTTTTCTAAATTTAACATTTACTTGAACCAAATTGTAATATTTAGGGTGAACAATTGTTTTTGGTATGGATTTGCATGTTTGAAGATTGAATAAACAATTGAGACATCAAATTTCACAAGCAAATCTAAGAACTTGTGAGGGAATCGAACCCTTGAAATTAACCTTTCCAACACAAGTGACCTACAAAATCAAACCAACTTTACATGCATTTACAACTTTTAAAAACCAAATAAAAAGAAACCATAGTAATTAAACTACAGAATGTGGGTAGGCCATGTTGACACAATGGAAACTAAAGTGTTTGGATTGTAAAACAAGCCTTGAATTCAACAAAGATAGAAACATAAGTCATCAAGTTTTTGCATTTGAAGAAACATGCCTAGGAAGCCCACAAAACACCCTAACCATTGAAAGAAAACATGGTTTTTTAGAAGGTCAACTTAACTAAAGTGTTCACATTGTTCATTTTGATTAAAAGCCTAGAGCATAAAAAAACATGTTACTTTTGATTACATTTAATTAATATTAAAATTTTGACCATATGTCAAGTCATACATTTAATCAAAAGACACAAGAAAAAGGTCCATCAAAATGGCTAGGGCATAGTCAAATCAACCATATTGATTTGGTGAATTCACCTACTTGCCAAGCGTAAGCTATTTACTTAACCTATTATAGCTAATAGATTAGCTTATGCCTAGACTACCTACCTAACTAACTCAACATGTCAATTAATAAATAAGATTAGGTAGGTAGCCTAGGCTTAATTAGGTTATAAATAATTTAGGTTTAGTTAGGATAAGGTTAGGCTACTACCTAGGGAAATTAACCTATGCTTAATTAGGTTATAGGTAACTTAGGTTTAGCTAGGTAAGTTATTATTAGGTAAGGTAGGCTTATGACTAGGTATATTTACATAGGCTTAAATAACCATATAACTAGCTAGCTAGGCATAGGTAGCCTATAATTAAGCCTATGTAGGTAGCTTAACATATTTACATATCTACTTAGGCCCACTTAGTAGGCTACTTAGGCCTAGTTGACCTCATTGAGGCTACTTAAACAAGGCTAGGCGGCTTCGTTTAAGCAACCTAAGCTAGGTGGCTTAGTTTAGGCCTAAGTAGAATAAGTAGGTAAATAAATAAATAATTATTATTTCACATATTAATTTTTAAAATAAAATTCAAATTATATTTTTTTGTTGTTATTCAAATATTATTGTTTCATTTGACCCAAAAAAAACTAGATAAAGAAAACCTAGTAAAAAAGACTAGTAAAATACACATTGTCAAAATGGCTAAGTCCAAAATGACATTTTGGTCAAATTTTAAAAAATCACCTTATGAGGTGATGGTGCAATGGTTAAAGACTTGAGTTTTCATTGTGGAAATGAGAAGTTCAAATCTCCACACTTGCAACCTAAGCTATTTTGGCTACTTAGGTTGAGTAGCTAAATAGCCTAGATGGCCTTGTTGAGGCCACCTAAGTTAGATTTCGTGATTTAGTCACCTAGGTGGTTTAGCCTAGCCTAGGCCTAAGTAAGTTAGGTAGGTAAATAAATAAATAAATAATAAATTTTTTGCATATTATAGATTTTTTGTTGTTGCCCAAATATTGTTGTTTCATTTGATTAATTAAAAAACCCAACAAAAAAACATGGTCAAAATGGTTGGGTCCAAATTGACTTGTCCAAAATGGCAATTTAGTCAAGTTGGATTAAAGGGTATAAAAACCACTCAAGGGGGGGGGGGGGGGGGGTTTTGTGAAATTTCAGTAAAAAAAATGGTATTTTCTTATAGTGCATCATAACAATATCAATATGGTGCCACTCTCCATTGTTTAATGCATTCTTCATATGGGAAATTATGTAAAGTATAAAATTGTTGTGCAAATGTGCGCACTAGTGGTAGATGAATAATGAGCCTATTACAAAGTGTTGACTTCATAAAGCCAAAGTACAAAAACATTTTTTGTTTTCCCTATTGCCTACCATCTACCCCCTACCCAATTTAGCCAATTTCACATACTTTGAAAAGTTAGATACAAGTAAAAGAAATGTTGTCACAAGGCACCACATTTTGGTTAAAGGATCAAGTCAAAAGGGGGCACCATACATGTTACCACACTCAATTCATTATGAGCTGAACATGTCCTAGTCATAATCAAGGTCTTGCTTACATTGAAATGTTCACCCACTATCATATTTTGTTCATCCACCTTGTGGGTTGGGCATAGTAAAAAGCTAATTTAATAACTTGAAGGTGTTTGGTAAATGATGCATCACATTATAACTATAATTTTTTTAGGTACACAATCCCAAAAACATTCATGACACTATGAATTGGAAACCTAATTTCTCCTTCTTGAATTATAGCTTCTTTAGCCCCTACCAAAATAAATAAAATTCATGGACTTATGACTTGCATGAACATGGAAAAATATATGTAAAAGGAAAAAAATGGGGTGAAGTGCATAAAGGAAAAAGTTGTGGGGCTTTCCTCTGCATTCATTCTTCACTAATGATTCAACAACAACAGATACATCCTTAGTCACCATTGAAGGCAACATGGTTTTCAAATCCCAGTGAACTACTTAAACCTATTGGACATCCAATTCAAAGGCCAAATGTGAAACTCCAAAATTGAAATAAGGTATTTAATGCAATTAGATGTTTTCACTTTTGAACTCCAACAATGATTTGAAGGCCCAAAAGTTATCATTAGTGAACTTAAAAATCTAATCATAATTTATATTGGAAACATCACCTTAATAGACTTTGATGGCTACCACAAGGTCATGCACAAACACATTTCCGAATTGTGTAAATTTGATGAGAACATGCACAAATTTCAACAATGACAAAATGCAAGAAAGTTTAAACATAATTTGGAGGTCACAAAGGTGCTCATAATTCAACATAACTTGATTGTTTGTAAGGTTGTCCAATGCCATCTTCATAAGGAACGTTTTACATTTTGTCATAATTTTCTTGGTTAAGCTCAACATCAAAATCCATCTTATCTTGACATTCTGGAAAATTTTCATCCCTTTTATTGCAATGAACTCCACAAGTTTTATGAACCCAAAGTGCATTTTAGGTGAATGTGTACAAACATTATGAAATTTTGAAGGTGCATCGCCAAAGGTTGTCCCACAAATGTTTAGATTACCAAATTAATGCAGTGGGCCATATAGTGGACCCCAATAGAATGAGGAACATAAGTGTCATTAACCTATTTTGTAACACCAATATTTGTTCCTTGAAACAAATTAACACAATCTATCCCAAAACAAATGAGTTTTTTGAATAATCTAGTATTTGGGCAAACCATTACAAACCATCAAAACCTCCATAAGAATGTTGGTCAAGTCATCATTCCCTAGTCCTTTAAACAACTAGTCCAAAAAAATGAAAATGATATCCTTAGTTAGTTTTGCACCACACACAAATGAACAAACAACCAAGATTGGTTGTTAACTATAAAATATTCATCACAATTGAGATCGATACAATGATCACCAGTGCTCTAATTGCCCTCATTATTTCTTGATGCATGAATTCTACCATTGTCTAGCTAGAGCTATCACTTTAGTGCTTCTTGTTGTTTTTTTGGCAGTACCGATAATTTAAACAAAAGCTTCATTTCATCTTCCATGATGGGATGTCCTTGTTACAACAAATGTAAAGTTGTGGCAAATTGGACAACTTTCCTCACTTAATCTCTTGCCAACCCATTTACAACTTGGGTAATAACACTCTTGCAACTATGGGAAACATGGAATTTTTTGTTTTTGGTATGTTTGCAAACCTTGGAATAATAATAATCCCCTTTTTTCACATTAATCCCAATATTCTTATCAACTTTCTTATGTCTTACATGCTTATAAAAAGGAATCCCACTTAAGAACAAAAAAATTATCTTTCCCTTCCATCTCATTATAAAGCATACATTTAATAACATGTAAGCTACCATCTAACCTTAAAAAAAATCATGCATATGGAAGTTTTGTAGTTCAAAAATCAGGTCCAAACACAATGCTAGGGCCCACATAAGCTATTACTTCTTAATTTTTCATATTTGAAAATGGTAAGTTGAATTAATGTTGAATTTTTTAATATGATTTTGTAGTAATGTTTTGAATATATTACACATTATATAATAATATATTATTCATTCTATGGCGTGGGAGCATCGTCATTCATAAAATATTCATCATTTGAATCATTTGAAAGATCAATATTTCCTCAAGAAAATAAAGGAAGGGAAGATGCAAAAGGACCATGAAATGATGAAACTAAATTGGAATTAGGTATGACAAGAGGCCCACCCATAGTAAAAGGGTTCATATTGGAAATATTTGAACTTGTAGGATTGTGGAAGTAATGGTGGCATTGTGAAAGGAATGGACTGGGGAGAATCTAGATTTTGGATAATCATTGGAGGTAGAAAAGAAATGTAAAAAATAGAACTAAAACCTACAAACAATTTTCAAACAAAGTTAAAATTATAATTCAAACAATGAAAAATAGAATTGAAACTTTGGAAACACCTTCAAAGCAACTAAAAAACATTTGATTTTGCTCTTTGTAATGCAACATTCCACAATGCACATTACATTTATACACAACATTATTGAAGTACATAGGAAAAGGTAGAAAGGGAGGTTTGAGCTTCATAAACCTTGTTCAAATAGTAACACAACTAAAATGAAAAAAATATACAAGGACTTAGAAGGGAGATTTGAACTTGTCAACCCTTGGTCAAATTGCTTTAGCCTTGAAATGGAGAAAATTAATTTCAAATTACCATGGTCAAATTGCATAGAATCACATCAAACCCATTTAAAGATGGCATGTACCTCCCCTACACATTTAATTTGCAACATTTCCATACGAAAAAAGAATACTGAAAATATAAAAGGAAATGGAGGCACACTATTCATTTGCATTGTGGAGAATCACATAGCTCATCCAATTGCATAGCTTGGTAAATCACATAAAATTGCATAGATCACCAAATCACATAGAATTACATTGTTTGGGTTATGGTTTAAAGAATTGCATGTTAGCTCTTGAGTGTTTCACACATTGCACAAAGTCCATAAAGTTTTGTGGAAATCTAAAATAATCAAGACTCAACAAGGAACCCATTGCACCTTACTCACCTTCATCCTACACACAAACAAAACCTTATAAGCCTACACAAAACATGAGAGTTGCAAAAAACTTGTACATTCCAATTGTGATGATCAAAATACCACAATCCATGGAATTTTTGAACCACCACCAACTTCACAAACATTAAATCCCTCATAATGTCTCAACAAAATGTCAAATATCACAATGTTTTATGAAACTTGTTTTATGAAACTTGAAGCTATGTGACAAAACATAATATGTATAAAAAAACTTCAAAGCTAGGCAAATACTCCCTTGAGTTAGCTAGCATGTTGAATGTTTGTTATGTGACAAAACATATTATGTCTAAAGAAAAAGTCAAAGTGAGGCAAATACTCCCTTGAGTTAGCTAGCATGTTGAATGTTCACTATGTGACAAAACATATTATGTATAAAAAAACTTCAAATCCAGGGAAGTACTCCCTTGGGTTAGTTAACATGTTGAATGTTCTGCTACAAACTTTCATTGTGAATGGGCTTTTTTAACAATGAAAATATATGTGGCCATTGGTTGAAATTAATGGTTTTCATTCTGGTGATGTGGCAACATTGGTTTAAGGTGGTGATGATGGGGTTTGATTAGGTCATTTTTTGGCCCATCCCAATTGCTTATGTATATTTTCCAATGATGGAAAGTGTGGAAATGGGCTAGATTGTTTTTCCCTATTGTAGTAAAGATCTTATTACCCCTTGTAGCCATCTTTATTTCCCTTAAATTATTTTATTTTTTTGGACTATTACTTCAACAATAATGATTGAACTTGAGGTTGGGGCTTGTGGGGTTTGACTAAAGGAACCAATCTTTTTATTTAAATCTTTTAGGGGTTTAATTTTGCTAAGGTTATTGTTATTTGGTAGTTGATCTTTTGTTTTAGTTTCTAGGTGGGTCTAGTATTAAACATTGATTTCTACATTTTCAAACTGTTCCTTTTCTTTGTTCATTACTCCAATTTCTTGTATAATAGGAAGGGGTAGGGTAGACACACCTATCACCAAACGATATCCTATCAGCAAACATTTTCAAGTTTTCCCTCATTTTAGAAGCAAATTGAAGGTTTTTTTATGTCATTGGAAGTGCAAAACAAAGAGCTATAAATGTTTTTTGAACCTCAAAAAAAAGGAACAAAGCAAAAAACACATGAATAGAAAGAGTGATATATTGTTTCAAATTTTATCTCTAGACCCCCTTGCTTCCAATAATTATATCTTGTTCATTTTTCATTCATTTATCATGATTTCAAAGGTTACATATGTGTTATTTCAAGATCTATAAAACTTGTTTAAAATGAAAGACAAAAAAACAATATTTAGATGAAAATATTTTAAGGTGTACCACATAGGACGAAAAGGGTTTAGTCCTTACTATATTATTTTTTTATCTTATATTTTGATCCCCATAAAAAATAATGAATCAAAAGTTGTTAAAATTTTCAGAAGAACTATATTTTAGACCATTAAAATTTTAAATTTCATCATAATCATCCATAAATGTGTCTTTACATGGTAAAAAATAACTAGATAAAAAAGATTAAAAAATGTGATGTTGTGACAAGATTTTGGTACACCTTAAAAAATTTAGACCTAATTGAAGAGCTTAAGCTTCAAAATCATACTGGACACTTATCAAAAAACCAAAGCACAACCCCCTTCACTTTGAAAGGGCATATCTTATTCATTTACCGTTAGATTGGAATGTTTTTTTACAGATTTGGATGCACCAAGTGGAGGACTACAAAATTGTTTGAAGTTCCAAAAACAACAGACCATGGAGAAGAGAGTTATAATGATCCATCGTTAAGTGTTCAGTGATAGGCATGTTTATCCTAATTGAATTCATATGTGGTGCTTTGACTGATCTACATGTATGCACCTCAACTTCATTTTTGTGACAACATGCTAACTAAGCTAAAGGTGAAATAACTGCTTGCAAGAGAGGAACCAATTCTTCCATACCCACATCTTGAATGACTTGTGTAGGTTGCCTCATATGGGGGACTTTCAATGACACTATCTAGGGCCTTTTCATTTCTCCTATGAGGATCTGTCAAGTCCACAATGCGGTTTGTTGGCCCATTCATTAGAAATTGTTCTTCCAAATCCTTTCCCTCCTCAACTTCATTCTCATCACTTTCCATTTCTTCTGCAGTCCTCTTGTTGCCCCCCTACTTTTCTAGGGGACCAAGTCATGGGACTAGCATCTGGATCCACTGCCTTTTCTTACTCTCCGATGTTGTTTCCTATTTTTTTGGGGGACCAGTTCATAGGGGTAGCATCCAACCCCACCACATTCACTTGCTCTTTATGCACCTCTAGGTTAACATCAGGATTGGAAACATTTTGGTTGTGTTTGTTGTTTGGTCCTGTGGCTTTCTGGCTAGATGGACCTCCTCCTTGTTCTTCATTTTCCCTCTTTGCCAACCCACGGTATTCACATTATTTTGAGACATATAGGGTAACCAGGGTGGTCACCGAACACTTAGTGTCTCAGAGGTCTGCGAATTTCTGGAGAATGCTCCTTTGAATTTCATGCTGAAAGAGGAATTATAGCCTTACTATTTGCACACCCACAGAAAGTTGAATCCTTAAAAAAAAATGAAGAAATGAGTCAGATGTGACCCTCCAAAGTAGGGGGGCGTCAAATGGTGGAAACGAAAAACCACAGGAACACTTGGAAGACTATTACTGAACACCCAAAAGAAGTCTTTGAAAGTCGCTCTATTGCTTTTATTGTTCAAAGATTATTTGTAGATCATAACGTTGCGCTCTTATAGCACTTTAAATCACTTAAATTGAACAAGAAATGAGAAAGTTATGAACTTTGAAAGTAAGAGGGGTAGAAGAGAAGGAAAAAGAAGAAAAACATGTTTTATAACTTGGAAAAGCTTATTTCTCTTTTTGGTCTTCTACAATTACTCCTTTGCCTCTGCTGTTCAAAGACGAATTGAAGAGCTCAAGTTACAGCTCCCGTGAAGTTTTAAATCGATCAAAATGAAGAAGAGATGAGGAAGATAATAATAAAATGTTCGGTCATAGGTGGTGTTCGGTCATAGGGCAGGCTACCATAGTTATATCTAGTGATATTGTTTTCAATGTGACACCATCGATTAGCATCCCTAGAGGGATTTAGAAATTAAATGTTGACATATTTTTAGAACCTGTCTAAATAGTAAAAACCTAATTGAAAAGTGCTACCAAACTAAAATCAGAGTTCAAATCAGGGTTTTTTTTTCTTCAAATTCCTCAAGTAGGTCCATAAGAGGATCCCCAGATTTAATTAGCATTAAATGGCGACTGTCCTAGGTGGGCTGTAGCATTTTTTACAAAAGTGCTCCTACATGTGACTACCTAGGAAGAGCCTAGGTCTAGGTATGACTAATTTAATTATTTTATTTCAAAAAAAGGAAAAAAATCCATATAAATGACCAAAAACTCCCCTTTTTTCACTTTCTGGAAAAAAATTCAAGCAAAAATAAAAACACAGGTCCAAACTTGGCCAAAAAAATTAAAAATTATAATTTTTTTGTGTGCATTCTGACGAAGTTCCACACCAAAACAAAGCCACTAGTTATATGTGGTGAGTATTATTTTGGGTGATTTTTTACTAATTTCTTACTTAGAAAACATAGTTTCAACCTAAACAAAGGAATGTATGAAGAAGATCACAAATTCACCTGAAACAAACACCTGCAATTGTCTAAATAAGATGAACTCTCCAACCATTTCAAAATTTGTGCAACAATTCTTTGTTTTAGCTTAATTTCCATTTTTCCTACTAATGACATTTCAAAATAGCCAATAATGCATACAATGAAATGACTTTGTGTTGCCAAGAGGGCCATTTGTGTGTACTCAAGTTGCCATATGAACAACCTAGCCAAATTGGAAACAAACACATGGATTATGTGGCAAGTTTTTATATCATACCAAATAATGTGGGTGGTTTCCAAAATCAAACTGAACCGTGAGACTGTTTTAGCCTCTTTATTGCATGTACTCCTTTTGCCTTATGTGCATGTATACATGAGAAGCCAAAACAGATTTTCACAGTTCTATTTTCGTTTTCTACTTCATGTGTTAGCGTATCCCCAGCGGTGCTCAATATGTGACCCTCCACATTAAAATTGGATGAAGAAACAAGCTACTAGCGACTCAGGGGCCCCTGTTGGTGAGCATGCATGGTACACAACATCGGATTGTTACCTACAATTGTCACACTCTGCAAAGCATCACACCAAGATTGTTGTTTGTAAAGGAGATGACCTTTTTGAAGGTGAAACATATCAGCAGTCAAAGGACTCAGTTGGAGCAGAGTATGCCGCTATGGAGAATAAAACATAGGGTGCTTCTCTCTCAATTTGAAGCTAACACTTCTATAGCCAAATGAGCATATTAGGTTAGGATGTTATTTCAGGAATTATTGGTATTCAAGCCAAAGGAACCTGTGAGGTTATCATATTATTTTAGGAGTTACTGCTATTGAAGACGGTAAGCATCAACTGGATCTTTCCATGGAAAACTACTGAAAATTTCTCCTTGGTTCCGATTTCTGTCAACCTGAGAAGAATTGACACAGTTAACCATATAATAGGGATATGGATTTATCAGGTCTAACAACAAAACCGCAATCCATCAGCAAGCATGAAAATGCAGAAATCTAACTCTAGAGAAAACTGAATACAAAGACCGAGAAACAAAAACTGCTAGGGTTACACGTGCGGATCCTTCTATTTCCCGGGCCCCCCACCCCTTTGACATCAGCTCCAGTTGATGATCCGTAGGTGACTTTGAATCGCTAGCTGAGGATGAAGTGAAAATGTGTGATTGTGGGAGAGATCCAGGTGATCATCCCTCTGATGCCTCCCGTCTTTTCCCGTCGATCTTCCACTCTCTCGATCCATCTGGCACCGTGCTCTTGTGAACTGGAAGTTTAGCATTCTTGAGCTCTCGACAACAGATAGATGGGCAGGAGAAACACGACGATGCAACAAACCCTAAAGTTATATCTTTGTTGAAAGAATTTTCTTTTTCCAATAAAAGCCCAGCTCTTTGGACTAGGTGTTCGTTACCTTGCGCTTGGCTACAGGGCTCTGTAGGAGGTCATCTACCTCTTCTAGTCAAGGTGCTGAAGTACCCGGACCAGTGGAGGTTCAAGACCCGATTAGGTTGATGGCTACATACTTAAGTGAAAGGTAGACGACGAGTGGCAGTTTCCTGGCGGTTTGGGTTAGGAAAATGGTTTTGCTCCTGCATTTTCGCAATGTCCTGAGGCTGGTAAAGGCGCAGCAAAGCTGTACACCTGCTAGAGAAGAGTGTAAAAAATATAATCTGACTACTACTACTCCCTGTTTCTGATTGGTCCAGGTGGTTTCTTACTAGTTGTCTCCCACCTAAATCCAGTTTCAGTTTTATGGGTGGGGTTGCAAAAAGGTAAATAACCAAACTTGGATGTGAGAAATATTATGGCGTGGTCATATATAGAGCACCAATGAGGATGCTCGTACACCTTACGTGAAATAATATAAGGTGTTGGAGTTTTGAATGTGGCAAGTAAGATGAATGATGCAATTGTGAGGTTCTACAAGCATTCAAGCAAATCTTTCATTACATATTCATTGTTTAGGTGATAACTCGATGTGTATGAGCTAATAGATTGTGAAAGGCTTCCTCTTTACTTGTTGTAACTTCTAAACTCATAAGCACCCTTGCATTATGACTATGATCTTTGGGTGTTGGTCCTTTAGGGTGACTAAAAAATATATTCTTACGTAATTTTTTGTAGTTTTTTGGGTGGAAAACACAATATATAACAACTTTCAATGATTGTAACATTATTATAAATTGAAAACATTTTTAAGCACAATAAATGATTTTAAAAAGTGGATTAAATATAATTGGTTTTACATGGTATTTTATAGATATTTTATGTTTGTCCAAAACAATACACTTTCATTTCATCCCATGAAAATATTATGTTACATAAATCACTTTGTGCAACAAATTGAGCCATGGACACGTAACATATATGTGCATCTTTTGATATGTGCATTGGCCTTGATACAATCAACAACAACCCATTAAAATGTTTACAACTTGATTGAATTGGAAAAAATGTTCACCTTTCCAAACAAAAATTTGGGTAGCCTATGACATTGTGTCATTTCTTTCTTTGTTGAAATCGATTTGTACTAGTGCTCTATAAAGTTTTCAAGTAAAGTTTTTAATGATCAAGTGGCATAATGATCAATTTGTTGATTTATTTGTGTTATTTTCCTTTTCCTCGTTGAATATTTTAAAATACTTGTTGGAGATAATAAAAAGGACCATGCATCTAAAGTTTTGAATCGTAAATGTAATTATCCTCTAATTGATGATTATATAAAAAATAATTTATTTAGACCCACTAAGGTTATTTTTTCCCAATTATGGCCTTCAATTTGTAACTAACCTGTCGATATTTTAAAATATAAAAACAACTAAATATTTGATTTTTTTGTGCCACCTTAAAGATTGGCACCTTTCTATGACTTGAAACCTATAACCTTTGGGTTCATAGTTATTGCATTCTAAAACCATTTTGCACAAATTAAAACCCAATGCCATGAAAACTTGAACCAACATATATGAGGAATAAATAAAATATATCATTAGTTTTTAAAAAGTGCTAAAATGGGTTGAAAGGTTGAAAGAACTTTTACATTCGGGATCCACTACAAAATATGTTCTAGAATCATATGCAAATGGATTCCAACAACACCAATTTGTCTATACATAAGATTGCGTACTTGTGTGATGACATTAGATTTTCCATGTGATTTTCATCAAAATGATTGCCCCTTATCAAAATTTTCAATCACATAATAATACATGTTGCAATGCTACACCCAACAGTTGCCAATTTCCCAATAAGTTTGGATGATATGTGTATGCCAAAGATTCCCCATTTAAATGATCATGGAATTTTGTGTTAAGTCTAAAGTCAAGTAGACCAAGTTGACTTTATAGGCCAAAACACATTAGCCACATTTGGATAGTTGGAATTTGATCAATTTGATTTGAATGTATTGGCAATATTTAATAATTAAATAATTTGGACATTTGATTTTGGGTGCATAAAAGTTTTGAAGTTTGTGATGATGAACTAAAATGGATGGTTAGGTGCCAAACAATATGACTTAATACCATTTTAAATAGTTCATTCATTTTAAATTGGAAAAAATCATTACAAATTGTAATTTGTTGGAAATGATTACACCATAGTTTAAATTTACAAGAAAGGGAAATTTTTTGAATCATGTCACAAGGTAGATGCAAGCTATGGTGGCTCATTTTTGTGACAAAACAATGTTTTTCCCCTAAGTACCCTTTGTTCAAATGCATATGGTGATTAATATATCTTTAGATCTATTTATTGGGACTTGGATTTAAATGAATAATTTCATTATGAAGAGAACTATATGGTTATTTATTGACAAAAAATTCATTTGTTAGTAGTAATGAACTTTTGAAGTCAAAAAATATGGACTGGTTATTTCACTAGATCACAAAATGGAATTTTTTATATTGATTCACATTTCAAATTTGTTATTGAGACTCAATATATAATGTAATACAAGATGATAAAGTCATATGAAGAATCTTTTCTTTGAAAACCTTAACCATTTAATAGTTAAGGACTTTTGAATGGTTAAAATTTCACCATATTTTCATAAGTCCATATGAATTGCAATTTTTGTTTGTTTTTTAATTTCTTTGTTCTAAAAACATATGTTTTTGAAAGTTTTAAATGAGGCATTATTCCTTTGGACTTTGTGCATTTTCCTTTGAAGCCTTTCAAATTTAAAAATGACATCAGCTACATTAAATACAAGTTTTCACATAGATTTGGGAAGGATTGTATGTGATTGAACATGTATTATTCAAAGATTAGAATAATAATATTTTTAAAAATAACAACTATGTCCATCTCAATCATTTAAAAAAACCTTGTATGGACTTATAGAGAGTGTAATTTTTATTACTATTGACATTGTACCATGCATTCATCCCACATATAACCATATAAAAAGGCCATGGCCCTTCCATCTATATTTGTGTTGGATATTGATTGTATGTAACCCATAAGAAACAACCACCATAATAAACAATAGCTACATTAATGAATATGGAAAAATGATATAATGTCAAATATTTGCAAACCATCCACAAAGTATTGTTGACAAGACCTTGTTTCATGGTTTAAAAAGAGAAAGAAATATTAGATAATGTGGGCATAAATGACTTTTAAAAAGTAATTTTTTATATTGATTAATGTTAGATTAGGGCATGTAATTGAAGATTTTTATTACAATAAAGCATGTCCACCAACAATAGTACTAAAATGGGTTTGAACCAATGATCAATTAGTATATCATTCTTTTTATATTAGACTAGTATTGATATTATAGGACCTTCCTATTTTTCATTCTAATTGGATATAAGTATGCCCATAAGGGTGGGTTGGTGTGGTATAACTCTAGTATCAATGCTTGCATTTTGTGCTACATATGAATTTGACCATAGTCACAATTAGCACAAAATGAACCAAGATTCTAGAACTTTGGTGCTTTAAATTATAAAGAATTTTTTAAAAACTAATTTTGATTGTATGACACATGCACTTTAAATTATGTGTAAATTATTTTTGCATTTAAGATTAATTTACATTTACATATTTCATATGTGCTTGACAATACATTAAATAATGTTTATTTAGTAGTCCTTATACTTGTAGCTTTAAAATATTTTTAATTTTCATTTTTTAAACATGTCATTAAAATTTTGAAAAATGTACATGGTATAATTTTCATGACATTCAATATCTAATAATAAAAAAAATTTATGGTTCAAATTGGTGCAATTTGGCATAAGTTTGCTAGTCCTATTCATTCTTATATACCATGTTAATATAAGAATGTTATAATTTTCGTGATTATGATAAAAAATATTTTTTGGAAACATTGAACACATTAAACTATACATCAAGTTTATAAATTGATTTTATGTTCATTGCAACTTGAAAAACTCATTGGTTATTTCAAATCAAAAACGTAATATAAAGAAAAATAAATAAATTTATAGTTGAATTTGGTGAATTGGAGTTGTTTATAATGTGACATGTACCTTTTTGGGTTCACTATAATTATGATTGTAGCCATATGAATATTAGTATGGTATTTGTGTTTGAAGATCAAAATTTTGAAATATGTTTTGCACACAACACAAAACTGTAACATGGAAAAAGGAAAATCGAGTTGAATTGGAGTTTATAACTTTCAATTAATAAAATGCATGATTTTGAATAGGGTGAACCCATCCTTGGGTGGTACCACTAGGAACCACCGCAAGGAATGGTTTAAGAACCAAAAACAACCAAATCATTTTTTTGGGCCCTTTTCATTAATTTTTTTCACAATTATAAATTATTATTATTTCATGTTTATCAATTGCATGCTTTAATATATGACTTGAAATTTAGTTGGGAATTTAAAATAATTGGAAAATTTAAAAATATATATTCCTAATTAAAATGGTCCCTTAAAAAATTGACAGCCTCAGATTTGGAAATTCATAACTAATTCATATTTAATCAATTAATTTCCAAATAAAATATAAAAAATTACTTCCATATTAATTTAGAAAAAAATTCATAAATCATGTTCCAAATTTGTGTTCCTGACAAAAAATTTCAAGGAAAAATACAAGCGTTACATTCTTAAAACTTTTTCTAAATGCAATGATTAAGAACATCAAAATAAAAAATATTCTTGATATTATTAAGATTTAAAAATCTATGGAACCTAATAAATGTATTTTTTAGATTATGAAAATGTTCATTTAAGTGTTTCTTATGATTTTTCAAAGTTCAATGGGCCTAGGAAAATTAAGGTGTGACATTCCTAATGGTACCACCCAAGGACAGGATTGCCCAACATTTGAGTACAACTTGAAGCCCTAAAAATAAAAATATGTCCATATTGAGCATGCCAAATTTGAGTAAACCTATTGTGACTTATTTTGATATAAATTTAAAAACATGTTTCCATATTACATTTAAAGGCTCTTTAAGGTTTGAATAGTTTAAGTGCAACCATTCATTTAAATGAAAAAAAGTGTGTGGGTGCAAAGAAAATAATAAAAGCTAGACTTACCTACGTGGGTGACTGTATATTATAAGGTATTTTCATAATATTTTATAAATTATTTTTTTGGGTTTGAAAGTTGAAAAAAATCAAAATTGACCCAAGAATATGTTACAATAGAATATTATATTTAAAAAGATTCTCCTAAAAAATATGTCATGTTAAAAAAATCTCTCCAAAAATTGAATTTTTGTAATGTTAAAAACATTGGTTACAATGTTTAATGAATGATTTTGAATATTCTATTATCATTATATTCATTCAAAATCATACCACATGTTTCCATAGTATATTCTAAAAGCATTATCACAAATGCTTTTAAATGACTTGCAACATTAATATTAATTTTGACATTAAAACATGAAAAATTAAACATGCTTGCAATTGTTTTGATTCCTATTATTGTGACTACATATGTGTCCATAATGCATTTAAAGTCTTTGAATGGTTTGAGTAATCCAAGTGCACCCATTGATCTAAAGTAAAAAAAAATGCCATAATGTATTTAAAGTTTCTAAAATCTAAATAGTCCAAATGTGAGCATTGATCTAAGTTTTAAAAACATGTGTATTAATGCACTCAAAGTCTAAGTAGTTTAAATGCACCCATCATTTACCAAATGATAAACAATTGAATTGTCATGGAAATTAACACCCTTAAAATATAGACAATGATTTTTTAAAGATTGTTCAAAACTATCAACCTTGCAACATCAAAATGTTCAAGTAAAAGAAAAACAACAATCAATGATCAATAATCAACCCTAAAGTGCAAGTATAAATTTTGAATCACAAGGTTTTGGAAAATCAACATTTAGTTTACCTAAGTAAACACATGGGCCCATGTTGCCAATGAACTTCATAACACAATTTGATCATTTTAAAAAGTTGTCAACCCAAGACTATAGGTCCATTGGGTCTTGGCATGGTTAGGTGGACCAAAACCTGACAAAAAAAACTTGGCCCAAAGTCCATTTTGCAAGCTTTATAGTGTGCACAGTGTTGACACATGATGATGGCAAAATGATATCTATCCATTCTTAACAATTTTTTTCCATATATGATTTGTGCATTATAGAGGCTAGTGATTTATATGTCTGCAAAATTTAAACTCAAAACACCTTTAAATGCTATGGACTTTTTAAAGTAAGGTTTGTTTTTCAGCAATCAAAAGTCCATAATGTAATACTTCTAATTCATATGATGCAAAATTCTTTTGCATTGGTTTTATTAATACATTTCCACCTTGAAACCAATTCCTTAACCAAGTTTTAGATCCATCATTGAACCAAATTGAAGTCCATTAGCCTAATTGTAGTTGACATTACACCCCAAATTTTCAATTTCAAAAGTCCATAATTCTTAAGATTTTATGTTTTTTGCATTAAAAAAAATTTAAACCATGTAAATATTAAAGTCCATTATTTGAAAATGAGTTCTTATTAACCAAACCCATTATATGTAATAAGATATAACACTTGTAATCACACCCACTATAGAAAAAGTACCTTTGTGATGCCAAAATTGGTCCACCCTACCATGCCAACAACCCATCGGATCATTTGTGCCTTGTTAAACAACCTTGAAACATCAAAAGTGCATAAGACACAAAAGATGAAAATGAACATTGAAATGGAATAGTAGGCGTTGAAATTAACATATTGACAAACTTTTAGTAATTATACACAAACATTGAACTTCATGTGTTAATCATCCTAAAAGTATCTAACCTCCCTTATTTGATCTTCATGTTCATCCAATGATTTTACCTCTATATAATAAGATTTTCTAATGATAGAACATGCAATAAAAAAAATTGTCTTTCATACCATTTTACTAGTTTTTGAAAATCAATACAAGCACATCTAGTTTTGTAATTTTGAGGTGACATTCTCTCAAGTTCATGAGAAAAATCGTAATTTTGAAAATATTCATTTAGTTTCAATTTGAGATTTAGGCTTGTAAGTATATGTTTATTTAAAAAAGAAACATGTAAGAACATCGCTAAATGTGCTTCCACCATTTCAAAAGTTGAACAACCTCTTCTTCAACATAATAATATACCAAAACACAAATATCTTAGATGTTAGCATTGCATCATTATTTTCTTTAGTAGATGTTGGAATATCAAAGAGGGAATTATTTACATCAAAATGTTTGTAGTGCATTGTTGCCACCAATAGGATTTAGAACCTTACTAACTTTCACCAACAAATGAATCATGGGTTTTTTTGTCACATTTGGCAACAAGAATTTGAGCTATATCCCTACCAAGAAACTTCATGATGCATTGCAAATTCTTGTAACAAAGGTTGAACATGAAAACAAATATGTTGTGGGCCCTTTCATTTTGAAATTCACACACACAAAAAATTAATAATTTCAAAACACATTACTTTTATTGCCATGCATAAATAAAACTTTTAGTTTTAAATTGACGTCCTTACATTGTAAAAGTAGTTAGCAATGTGCATGATAATTATATTTCCTTTACACTTAATGATGATCATGGTGGTGGCATGTAATGCATCTAAAAAGAGTCGGTAACCTTTTGATTGATTTAGAACATATTACTTAACAATGGCCATCAAGGTTTCCATGACGACACAAATAATTGCCCAAGTTAAACTAGATGACATTTTGACCTTTAATGATTACATGGGGAGAATGTCGCAACCCTAATTTTGGGCTTGTGACCAAGGCAAGGGCTTGTGAAATGCAGGCCAAGAATGAAGCCCGGGAGTCACATTTCATACTCTCGGGAGTGTAAGAGAATGTGAGGAATGAACCCCAACATTCCCAAATGAACTCCCACTTTGGGAGTTGCAATCCCAATGGACTCCTAAATCTTCAGGGGGTAATTTCAGGGGTTAAAATTCATTGAATTGAAGATTTCCTTATATCATTGGAAAGTTCTTAGAACGTAGATGTTTAAAATGAATTCACATGATCCATTTGGATATTTAAAACATAAGTTATGGCCAAAAGAAGGGTTGGGAGTCAAACTGCCAATTTGACTCCCGACCACTAAAAGTTGGGAATCACTCGGTTTATTTGCATGTAGGTGGGTGCCACATATTGTTAGAAAGCTCTCAATGAAGGCTACAACTTTATTTCAGACCCCATTTCGATCAGAAGTTTACAGAAGAAGTTATGGGCTTCCAAAGTCTCGGGACAAAACGACATTTGGTTGCTAGCCTCATGGCCAGACACAGAGAATACTATAAGGGGGAAGGTGGTGGCTTCCCCCAAGTTCGGGCTATGGTGAATCTTGTGAGTCCATGTTTGCCCATGGCTTGTCCACCCACTAAAAATGTTCCAACTATGCATTAACCAACTTGTTGGTTGGTTTGTGTAGGTTCGTGTGAGTAATTGACTTACTTGTCATTCTTCCTGGTCCTCATCTTGAAGCTCCAGCACGCCCTTTTTACCCCCAAAGTGTTGCAAACCAGGGAGCACGCCCCAATTCCTTTTCTTTCCACTATTTTCAACTTTGGATTTGCAGTTGAATCCATTAAGGAGTTTAGGGGTGTGTCATTTTGATTGATTTAGAACATATTACTTAATAACGGCCATCAAGGTTTTATGACAACACAAATAATTGCCCAAGTTAAACTAGATGGCATTTTGACCTTTAATCATTACATGTGATAACAAATGTTGATAACATTAACATGTTTCTAGGATTTCTTGGAAGAAAATGACCTTACTCAAGCAAATTAGGTTTTCACAGGGTTTTAAAACTTTTGAATTGGCAACCTTGCCTTAATGCAAGTCTTGTCCCATTTTTGTCTTCCCTACTTAAATTTTTTTGGTCCAAGCAATCATTTTTTGCAAAGCTTCACGTTGTGCATCTTTAAGTGAAACTTCTTTCATGCCAAAAAGTTGTTTTGTTTCATTTGTTGTATATTGGCATGTTTTGTTGCACATAGCCAAAACACCAACCTAGAAAAGATGTATCAAATTACAAGGGGGCACATGTGACCACTAAAGATATTGTAGTTGTTAAGGTGTTAAAAATATTGGCGACTTTATTTGTCAATTAGAATTCAGTAAGGATAAGCTTCACAAGTTTTGCCAGAACTACTTTAGTTATGTTACATGTGCCCCAAGCAACTTTACAATCGCATGCTTTGGCACCCAACTCTTGTTAATGAAATTTATAACAAAAAGACAAATGTTGAACCTTAATGTTTTAGACATCCAAATATCAAAGCTTTAATTTTGATAGTTGCACATCTACCTAAAATAGTAAAACATAAGGTTCCATGGTGTTTGCAAGGTGAATCAAAATGTGTTTGTCCATGAATTACTTGGGAATGGGAATTGAATCTTTATGTTTCAATACATCACAAGGCAATAGAGACAGGGTGATTCAATATAGGAAAATGTTTTGTACCCTTTTGCAATGTAGAAGAAAAGGTTCTAATGGACTTGAATTGAGGAGGGTCATCCTTTTGATAACCTTGATGACCACCAAAGTATTTTGTAATGTTTGATGGATGCATTACATACTACGTTTTGGATTTCTTTTTGCCTCCTTCCACACACCTTTGTAGATTCAATCTAAGTTTTGTACTTGGCAAAGTCTTTTTGATGCTTGTCCAACAAATGTTTTTTTTCATGATGTAGGTGTTTCCATGGCTAAGGTTGTAATGCACCAACCCCTTCCTTGACTTAGTGGCCTTTAAGATTTGTGAAATTTTAGAAATAAGAAAGTAATTGTTTGTAGAAAACAATGTAGTTCATCACTTACACAAATTGTACACCCACAAAACAATTTTGGGTCATGAAGAGGAAAAAAAAATCCACACAACATTTGAACAATGGTGCATGACACCCAAAAATGTTAATTGTTTTGCAAAGGAAACAAAATGTGCCTTCCATGCAACAATTTCTTTTGTTATTTGAACTTCATTTGGACTTTTGGTAGGGCTTTCAATAGATTGTAACAACTTTGATGTTATTTTTTGAGGTTTTTATAGTTCACCAAATAGCCCTATGAGCCTTGTACCACTTTCTTCATCCTCGACACAAGCTTCAAATTTTTAAAAAGGGATTTTTTTTCCATAAAATGTTTTGTGAAACCCATTAGAAAAAAATTGTTGCAATGACAAAAGTTGTGATGGAAAACTAAAACATTGACATTGACTACCAAATTAACAAAAGAAACACACAAGTCATCATTGTTGTTTGTTCAATTTCAAGGCACAAGCAAGCCTTTTAGGACACAAACATTTTCTATTATTGGGGAACATGCTACACATTACACAATGAATTATCAATGGAAAGGTTACAACTTGTAACTTAAAGGAAATGGACTTGAGGGACACACAAAATAGGAAACATAATACTTACCAACTTCTATGGAAAGAAAGTAGGCAAGTCAAAGAAATCATCATAATCTAGCACAACCACAATTTTTTCATCATTGAAGGAGCCACAAAGTGCAATATTTTATTAGCTTTACCCATAGGGAAGAGATTTCACATTGGTGTAGGATTAAACTTTTTGTTCAAACTCGACCCAATGTGTGAGTGGCATTTCAAATTTTATGTGTGCATATGATGGATGGGCATGTTTCATAAAAGTGCGTGCATCTGAATGAAAAGTTTTAATTGTTTAAAGGAAGTTTATACTTCAAAGTTTGAACTTTTCATAAAGGGTATAATCATTACATAATGAGATGCTTGTTAAGCATGGACATTTAGGATGTAACAATGAAATGTGAAGTGTTTTGATTTTGTAACAAGAAAATATTACTATTTATATGGTGCTTTCAAATATATAACAATTAAAATTTTGTTAAGTATTTTTGTGTAGGGTAACATTCAAAGATTGATGTGTTTTAAAAATAAAATCCTAATTGATAGAAAGGGGGCCTTATTTTGAGAACATGTTGGTTCAAGGGTGTTTATTATCTTATGTAAAGATTGAACATTGTTTTAGTGTTTTTTTAAGGGATGGATGGATTTATGGGAAAAATTAGCAATAAAGAAAACTCACTATAAAAGAAAGTGGTTTTTATCACACAAAAAATGGTGGCTCATGACCCTTGTGTGAGGCAAATTGTATGACCATCCATTATACTATGTATAATATGTAATGTTTGTTGTGGCATAGAGTACACAAGAATTGCAATTTCACACATATGAATCACACTTAGTTACATTAATTCATTTTAGGATTAAGCTAATCCTGACTTAATTCCGTAGTTAGCATAACACATTTAGCAAAAAAATTACTTTTTTTCCTCAAAATTGAAAAACCTAGTCAACAACATAATTTTCCTCCTAGGTTGCAAGAAGGAAATTAAATAGTGTAAAACCCACCACCCGTGGGTATTACCCATGGTAAAGTACAAGGAAAACACTATTATGAATTTAAAAATATGTAAATCACAAGTTGTAGGAGTGTTGGAAGGTTTTTACACCTATCCTTAAAAGCGATTGGGATGGAAATTATGCTTACTTCACTTGGAGGGGCCTTACACCTATACCTACATACGTAAGCATAGTGTCCCTCCCATTCTTAAAGAGTAGGACCAAGATCCCCCCTCTTTTCTAGGAGAGATCTCTGTAGATGTAAGGTACCTTCCAAATATACTAAGAAATTTTCTCTGAGAGCATGCCCAGTGGCAGCCCCCATTTGAGCATCTAACACCATTTGGCACATCCAAGGTGTAGTGTGGTGGTAATTTCTCTTGCATCCTCACCAGGCAAACTTGAAAAAAGTGGGCCGAAAAAAGTGATACACCATTCAAATCTTACCACCTGGGTCAATCAGTATGATTGACCAATCAAAAATAGTCATTTCCTTTTACTGGCCTGACTCAAAAGGCATTGCTAAGAGCATCTCCACCGGTGCTTAGTATGTGACTCCAGATAGTAAAATTTATTGGGAAAAAGTCAAAATGTGCCGGTTTAGCTTAGGAAATTGATTTTTCTGCACCAAATTGGTGCAGCTTGCCATGGCTGGTGAAAGGCCCAACACACTTGTGCACCTCCAAAACAGAGTGTAATAAATTGGACCTGACTGCGGCTCAGTATTTCTGATTGTCGATCATAATGATTGGTCCAGGTGGTTTGCTATTGGTAGTTCCCACGTATTTGCAGTTCCACTTACTGTTTTATTGGTGGGGTTGCCAAAAAAACAAAAGCTAAACTTAGACATTTAATTTTATTATCCAGAGTGACATATTGAACACCGGTGTAGATGCTCTAACATGGGCATATTGATGAGCCCAAAGCAATTTTACACTACCAACTTGATTGTAACACTTCAGCCACAACATACTGGAAAGGCCATTTTACTGGTGCCATTGGGCAGGCTGTGAGAGCTTTAGAGTCTTGAACATCTGAGCCAAAACCTACATGTGGAGGAGGCACTGACAGGCAAGACTACAGAGTCTGGTCCTTCCTTCCCTCCTTTGCGCGGGTGATTCCGTGATTTCGATCCACAAACTTGTGGTAATGGAATTTTAATGAAAGTATTCCCCAAACTCAGAATTGGGTTTTCTGATGTGTATCTCATCCACTCCTGTCTACTCAGCGCTACTTTATACCATCGTCTACTCTGGCGGGCATTGTATGGCCAGAGCTGACAATGCAAGGATTCTACCTGATCAGTTAGTTAGTCACTAGTAGGTGATTAAGTAATAGGGTGAGGACGCTAATTAGCTCAGTTATCTCTCTAATCAAGAGTCCTAAACACACAATTTGGAGTCACACAATTTTCCTTTTATTGGTCATACCATACATCCAGCAAACCCTATTGTACATGATCTGCTTGCCGGTCTGCCTGTGATTGAACTCTGATTTTAAGTGGGACTTAATCTGCTTTGAGTAATCTACTTCTGGACCACTCATGGGTTGTTTTCTTTAGGGTTGCTGTGGCTATTTGATTCTGCACAAACCTATGTTGAGTTGGTACTGACATTCATTCATTTCAGCAAATTTTCAATGTCAGCAATAGTCTTGCCATTGCATTTGCATTTACAAATTAAAAAAATGAAAATAAAACTAAAGCCAAAACATTCACAAATTTATTGTTCATGAATTCCACGAATTTTGAAATTTAAAAAAATAAAAAAAGAAAGAAATCGACCCAAAAGTGAGAACATAGCTAAAGTAAAATTTTTTTATTTGATTTTTTTCCCACTTAAAAGCTACTAAGTATGTTGGTCAAACTCTTTGCATGCTGCTTTGCTTTTTAATGCATGCAGCACTTTGATGACTGAACACTTGTTTGCTTTGTTGCATTGTTTTGGGGCTTTACTAGCAGTGTTTTTTTTTTGTCGTGAATTTTCAGAAGTTGTTTTTCATCATCCTGATGCAAATTCTCTTTTCTTTTCCAAAAAAATCAATTTGTTTTTTCCAAAAAAAGTTGTCACATTTCAATCATTTGTTTTTTTTGAGACAAATTTTGTTGCTTTTGTTGCGGGAAAAGTTGGGAAATTTTTGTTTTTGGGTGTAAATATGAATAATTTTGCAATTTCGTGGGAAAAATTAGCAATTTTTTGACATCACAAAATTGAAAAAAAAACCCCTGATTTTGACCAAGTTTTTAGTTTTGGGGCCATTTTTTGTAAGTTTTCCTACTGTTTGAAGTTTGAACCATTTTCCAAAAAGTTGTCGCCATTGATGCTAAATATTTCTTGCGATGATGCTCAGTGTTTTTTTATTTGACAAAATTTTGTTGTTTTTTTCCAAAAACAATTGGGAAAAGTTTTGGAAATTTTGTCTCCTAGTAACTTATACATTAAACTAATTTTGCTAATTTTTGGAAAAAAGTCGCAAAATGTTTGATAACATAAAAAATGAAAAAGAGAAAAACCCTGATGATGCTACATCAGAAAACTGACCAAAAAAACCACAACTTTTAATGCTGAATTGAGGTGGAAAAATTGGAGAGGAGGATTTAGTGAAGAAAACCGTGGTCAGAAAAACACTTTTGCAATGCTTTTGGACGAGTCGTCTTCGTCGTTCATCAGGTCCTTGTGAAGAAACTGGAAGAACCAATCTTTCTTCTTTCTTCCCCAGGAGCTCTAAAAAGCCCATGGGAATTCATTCCACCTCTTCTGAATTTCGCACATTGAAGTTCATACAGCAAAATTTGTGAAGACTTGGTAACTAGTTTTGAAGATAGAAGAACTGAGAAACTAGACACAAAGATTTTATTGGAGTTTTTTTTCTTTCTAGCGCCAAATGGCAGTTCAGGTGGTGACGAGCATGGCGATCATTACAACAACGACGACGCCTTGTAGCAGCGGCGCTACTATTACGCAGAGAAGAGTCTCCTCGTCCTGTAGTTCAGTGCCATCGAGAATGGTAGTAGGGCTTGAAATTGGCTCCAAAGGAAGAATGGGTTCTTTATCTCTCTGCAATCCTCAAATACGAAGTGCGGGAATATTGAATAGCTCAGAGTTTCTCCGCGAGAAATGCTCTTTGGCGCTTGGCAACACGGTGTGTCGTCAAGCTGTCCAGGCTTTATCTGATACTGAATCTGCTGAGGGACATGTAACCATCGTTGAAGACTGTGAGTACTTGAATAAAATCTTTCTGTGGTTTTGAACTCTCTCTCTCTCTCTTCCTGCAGTTATTTGCTTACTTTCGACCCTGTTTTTCTATCGTTATGCGAGAACCCAAATTATGAATTCTCAGTTGCTGCTCCTCTTTTTTTAGCTTTATAAAGGTGTGTTCGTTAGAGCTCACAAGCTGCATTACAATTCTTGCTGTACATATTAGCCTCGTCCAGTTAGTGTTGAAGGCAAATCTTTACTCTATCCAGAACCCTAATTTATTGCTTTCCCTTGAAACAGCGGAGACTTTTGATCGACTCTTGCAAGAAGCAGGGGAAAGACTGGTATGTTTCTTACCTGTAATTCTCTTTTGTAAGATGTTGTCTTAGGGTTTTGGAGTAGCTGCAGCGCTAAACTGTTGTGCATTTTCAATTGCAAAAGGGACACGCACCATAAGCTGCTCCAGGCCAGGGAGAGTTTCAAGCTTGACGATTTTGCCCATGTGAAAAACGTTTGCATTCTTCATGGCAGATTTGCTAGAAGTGCCAGGAACATAACTGTGTGTTCTCTTCACATCATCTTTTGAAGTCCATTAGAGATATAATGAACCAACCCTTTTTCTCTTAAGAAGTTGTGTACCTGATTGCATTTAGCTCTTGATTGTTGGGGTGCGTTCCTTGAACACCTATCCTAAGGCAAAATCATGGGTTAGATCTACCAGCACCCAGGTTGTGGAAAGTGATATTTGTATCTCATTATTTGGAGGATTAATATTCAGAAACCTGTTCAGTATCATATACTTTGGAGGATCACAAAAGCTGTGTGAGACGTGGACTACACTGTATGATGGTGGATGTTCAGTGGGTCCTTTCATAATTCACCTGTTTTGGGCGCTGTTTATTTTGATGCAGGTTGTTCTTGATATTTCAACCAAAACATGTGGACCTTGCAAGATAATATTTCCCAAGGTGGTGCAGCTGAGTATTGAGTATCCAGATGTAATGTTTCTGAAAATCAATGGTGACACTAGTGCTGACACAAGGGTAAGTTCCTAGCTTTTCCTTGTGTTGCACAGTTTCAGTTACATTTGAATAGCTATGGCAAGAAGGTGTTATTATTGCAGCTCTTGAGTTCTATCTGCAGGTTAGCTTTCACTTTTGTCTATGCCAAGAAGAGGGTTCCTGATATTGAAGTAATAGTAGTGTTTGTGTTTTCTGGGGTGCTGAATTGTATATTCTGCATACTCTGATTGAGCTTGAAGTTGACTAATTTGAGTACTGTCCCAGGTATGTATAGCACATTCAGGGGTCCTAATTTACCTTTTTCTCGCATGGGATGAATGCAGGCATTGATGAGAAAGTGGGGTGTAAGAGCGGTGCCCAACTTCAGGTTTTTCCGAAATGGTGAACTTGTGCACTCACACACAGGAGCTAAATTGGATGAGCTCAAGGCCCATCTTGAGAGCCATAATAATGCAGCCATCAAGACATAAAATCTTGTACATAACCTGATCGTCTCCTTGTTCAATGATTTGAAGTGCATACAAACTGCACAAGTTTCCAACATTGGTTCTTGTGGTTTTGAAGTGTGTTTGATTGGTTGAGAGTAACTTGGACCAGGAGTGATTGCAATGCACCCTCTGCACCAGTGATTACATGCTGAGGTCTTGTTAATTTGTGTCTCCGGTCTCACTATCAATTTGGAAGGTAAAGGTTCAACTGTGTATGTAAATTCATTAACTTCAAATCTCCAGAGGGGGTGTTAAAATGTTAGAGTTCCAGGCTCACAAGGTGATTGTCCCAGTACAGTCCCTTGTACAAATCAATGCTAGCAGTCTTCTTAGTGGGGGCTGAATGAATCAAGCAGTCCTCCCATCCCATTAAGCAGTCCTTATTCCTCTGAAATTTCATTTGTAGGTTGAGGTCATCTGACTGAGCATATTGATTCATAACAGTGTCACTGAATCCTCACTGGCTGAGCTCAAAGGTCAATGATCTTAGCAGCAGTTGGCTTTCTCACTCACTGAGGCCACCAGAAAGGGATTTCATGTCATTTTGTCACTTGTTCTCCTTGTTGAGGATGTGTGGCCTTGATGTCCTGAACATGGTGCACAAGCGACAAAGCTACTTGGTAAGGAGGAGCATAGTACACCAAGTTCCAGCTTCCAGTTAACAATTGGTCAGAAGTAGTGTCTAATGAGGAGGACAGCAACTGAAAAACTACGCATGTAATCACAAAGGATTTAGTTTTCTTACGCTGACTGTTGAGACTTTATGGACTTTCTTGTGGCAAAGTAATTAAGTCCCAGTCTTCTGAAAAACACAGAAGAAGATCAACTTATTCAGGATTCTTATCTCAACAAAATCACAAAACTGAATAGAATTTGCAGTATTCATATAGCAACAAAATCACAAAATTGAATAGAATTTGCAGTATTTCAATCTTTTATGTGAAAATTGCACCTGACCTGGCATGCAATTTTCATCACTTGGGACACTTGCAGATTATGGGTCAAGGTTCATTTTTCTCATTGGGAAAATGTCTAACATTATTCAGCCAAGTATATTGAGCTCTCACCTGTTGAATTTCCTTTGAAGTTCTTGCAATTCCTGACAGGAAAAGACTCATTGTCACCATTGATTTTCAGAAACAGAACATCTGAACTTTCAACTACAGAAGTTCAATATTATTTTATTACATGGCATTCAACCTGAATCTTTTAAAACTCTTTTGCTCATTGGCAAGTTTGGCATATGTGTATCTCTCTGTCTTTGCCGTAAACCCTGTCTGTTGCACCAGCCCTCCCAGCTAGATCATGCACAATTTGCACCAAACATGACATACCCTTGTCCAATTCTGGGAACTGCCACCCAACAGAATCGTCAGATTGTTATGTACAGCAAAAAATTAGCATCCCCATCTCCTAGAATGGGGTGGGAGAATTCTATAGGTCTAATGCTGCTCTGATAAGGGTTTAGAACTCATCAGAACCCAAACCCATTGCATGGTCTGACAAAAGGAGTTCTGCGATGAATCAGGCAATGATGGACACACAGGTTTCATTGTAGCTAACTGGAGAAACTGGATAGTTGGTGGTACTCAGTTGACTGTGAGCTTTTGAAGTTGATTCTGGGACAATGTGCAGGCAGCCCAGCCAAACTTGATTCTGGTGATAACCAAAAGTGCCGGGCAATGCCCAAGGCCGTGGGCATTACTGGAACAAGGGCCGGTTTGAGGTGGGTCTGATTCCTGCCCATAGCCTCGGGTGGTACCACCCGGTGTAAAAATGACATGGGGCATTTCAGGAAACGGAATGCGTTTTCTGAATTTTCTCCACAGGTTGTTTGGCTCTGTAAGTATGTGTGCACACACTAAAAATCTGGGCAGAGGTTTTCACTAACTCGTAGAATTTTTCTAGCATAAATGAAGTGTGCCATACCTTCGGTAAAATTCCTTCCTCTCAACAAGGGGTGTGGCACGCTACGGCCTTGCCATTTACATTAAAAAGTACTACAGACAAAAGAAGAATTAAGGAAATTCAAATATTCCACCGTTCAAAAATAAAATCCTCTAATAGAAATCAAAATCCTTCAAGATATTGTAACTCTGTCACTAATCTCAAATTTCAACACAAGCCAAATCTTTCATCTTTCAAAAATCCTCATACAAAAATAGATCTATTACCTAGGGGCCAAAGTCCATTAAGCTACTATACTCTATAATGAATCTAAACATAATATCCTTGCCTTGGTAGGCAGGGCCAACAAAGGGGTAAAGCCCCAGGATAAGGGGCCTGTGTGAGGTGGAGCTGAGTGCAGGTCTGATTCTGGTAAACCCATTTCTGTTCCTAAAATAGCCTTAAGTATGAAGTTCCTTATTTCTGAGGAACCTTATCCAAAAGGTGCCCCCTCTCATATTAAATGAATCACAGTTTTCTGTTTTTTAAAGGCAAAAGTTCTACTGGATCTTTATGCTGGGTAAGGGAAATTAAACAAGGAAATTGAACGGGACTGTTCAAATTCCTCCCAGAACAGCAGCCCCATCTCAGTCCTTACCCTACACATCAAAACCTGGCAGCAATTTCCTTGTGCATTGGGAGGAGCCACGGTACCAATTGTAATAACTCCTCTGCTGAGAGGAGGCACTTTCCGTTTTGGGGGCTTGTGGGCCGGGCATTTCGTTTTTTTAAATGCCTACATTAATTTTTAAAATCTTTTTTCTACTGTGAGACCCAGTGGATACCAGAAGGATATCCTCTGAAATAAAAATTTATTTTCTATTATGGTATCTAGAGGGTACCTTTCTGGTACCCGCTGGGTATCACAGTACAAATGACTGCAACAGTTTGTATGCCACGTAAGGTGGGGAGGCATTCCCAAAATAACCAGCCCTCGGCCGGAAAACATTAAACAGGCCAAAGGAAATGAATGCAGTCAGTACAAAAGTACTGCTGCGATATTTTTCCTCCAGTCTGCCCATTTGCCAGGTTTATTTTCGCCTTGTCATGCCTAGGCATGTATGGATGCGGCAAATGGGCAGACTGGAGGAAAAAATCGCAGCAGTACTTTTGTACTGACTGCATTCATTTCCTTTGGCCTGTTTAATATTTTCTGGGCCGGAAGCCTTGGGGGCCGCTTATTTTGGGAACGCCCCTGGAGCTACGCTAAACCATAAAACACGTGGATGGTTATTATTATGGGATAGGAATACAACAAAGAACGTGTTTCCTACAATGGGCAAGGAAAGACTCTCTCTGCCACATTACTGGGCCATGTATGTACTGGCACTTCCTCAATTTCGTGACCTATATATGGGGAAGTCAAACACACATGGCTCCAACTCTCACCTGCAAGTCTTTTCATGTGACTTATGCTAAAGAGCATCTCCATCCTCATAAGTAAAATGGCTTGTTACACTACACCTATTTTGGATGAACCATAGTATCTTAATGAAGCTCTCAAGCACAATAACTTTATTATTTAATATAATACTGAATTGTAATGTATTTCTAATTGCCCAACACAAATGATAAAAAAATTAATTATTAGGCCTTACTTATGAGGCCATCCTATATACTATGGTAAACTGAAATGGCTGTTTTTCATTTGTCAAACATAATGATTGGCATAGGTGGTGACATTTATGTAGTCTCTCACTTAACCTTTAAGTGTCAAGGCGAACCAATTTGGTCCGCTTTTCAGTATAGTTTTTACTTTCTCTGACGTTTAGGGGTTAATACTGTCCAGTTTGTCTTGGTTATTGGTGGGGATAGTGGAATATTAACACTCCATGTTGAATATGGTCAAAATTGAATGGGGCCCAATAAATTAGTACCCCCAGTTTATTACTGGGTGTACTAATTCATTGGGCCAATCAAGCTCATTGCAAAAAAAATAAAAATAAAAGTTGGACTTGGGACCCACCCCCAACTAAAATTAATATGAAACAGAATAAGTACCCCCAAATAGGGAGCGTGAGTGGAGATGCTCCCTATTGTTGTGGACCCTATTAATTCGTTCCTCTCTCTGGGCCTGCACAATTTGCAAATGTGACAAAAATGAGAATTCGCCTCCACGAATGTGAATGTCAAAATTGTGAATGAAATCCCACATGGATGTCAGACTACAGCTTCACTAGCTGATTAGAGCAAACTGATTGGGCTGAACACTTGTTTCAAGATTATGTTGGCATCTGGGGCAGTGCCGGGTAGCTGCAAGTAGGTTCTACAATACAGTCCCTTAGACAATTAATTCATCACCGCAGCTTTTGTTGAATTGGGGCTACTGGCCAGGGTGAACCAGCACCCACTTTGGTACCTTTACCTTTTTGAGTGAGCCCTCTTCTTAGTGGGCCATATTAAGCCCCAATAATGTTAGATTTGAATTCAGAGACCTTGATTTAGTCTAAGTATGGAATAGGAAATAATGTTGAATTAATCATCAAAGCACTCGGAGTGATCATTGGTTGGTATACCTACTCTTAATCCTTCCATTTGATCAATTTGCCATAGGATGTAAAATGGCTTACATGTCAACATTGACCCAAGAATTCTCAGTGCCTTCTCCATACCATCTTTGGAGTGGTGGTGGTGGTGGGATGCTAGAGGTGATTCTCAATGAACCAAAAGAATAATCTGTGACTTTGGTTGGCAAGGTCTTTTGAGTTAGGGAGGGAATGGAGACTAATGGTCACTTTAGATGACGGTCCAAGGTTCAAAATCCCAAGGATAAAGTTGAACCTTTGAATTGGACCCGTGTTCACGTTAATTAAAAAGAAAAAAGCGTACAACGATTGTGTCTAAAGGCAAGGGTACCATTGGTATCATGGGACACACATGAACACACATGACAAAGGATTAGGTTGACCTTTGTTCTTTTCTTTTCCTTTCTCTTCATTTTTTTTTTCCCTTGCTTGTTGCCTCCTACTACACACACAATGGATGAATGTGGGCACAAGATATTGGCACACACAATGGATGAACATGGGCCACAAGATATTAGCAGTTTTAGTTTTCTCTATGTTCATGCATCAAGCCATTGCACAAATGATTTCATTGCAATGAGTATCTATTACACAACTATTGGAGTGCAATCAGTAGTGCATTGTTATTTTTTTCAAAGTTAACATGTCACCAAGAGTTTGAAGCATATGGAACTATGAGACAATGGTTGGATACATGAAGAATCAATTTTTTGGGAGTTTTTTCAAAAAGATGTTTTGATAATAGATAAGGTTAAGTTATGACATATTTCATGCTTAGATTAGCATTTCAAGTCCAAGTCTTGAGCAAAAGAATACAAGCGTGAGAGAAAACATCCTTCTAAAAGCTAAATTAGCAATGATTCATGCAAGATTGGGTGAAGGAAATTCATTGCAAATGTGTTGAGAGATGTATGGCATTGTAAAAGGTATTACATTAATTTTAGTGATAGAATTTTGTGCAACAATCAAAAAAACATTTGAAACCATTGATAATACCTAAATTGACTAAAAACAAAATTAAATAAATCATTGCTAGTCTTTCAAGCTTACATGAAATTCCTTACATTCTAGGCGCCATAAATCGTAGTCATATTGTAATTATTGCACCTAAAATAAATCCAAAATCATATTATTGTTGCAAAGGTTTTTATTCCACATTGATTCAAGGAATTGTAAATGCAAAGTGTAATTTCTAGGGTTATGATTGTGGGTGGGCATGTAATATTCATGATTGGTTTTTTTCCTTAAAAAGAAAATTTAGGAAATCATGTGATGAGGGACAAGTTCTTACACTACATGTTGAGAGGAGATGTGGTTTATTCAATGTGATCGTGGTTCTACTCTCCTTCAAAGGTGAGATATATGGGCTACCAAGATACCAAACACATTGAAATTTTATATGATCCAATACAAAAATGTTAGTGGAAAGAAATTTTGGAATGTTAAAAGGAAGGATAAAATTTTACTTTAAAAAATACATATTCCGTTGTGCCACACATTGAATTTGGTGATAATTTGCATATGTTTGCATAACATGTGCATTGTTAATTTTGATGGTTTTGATATGAATTGGGCTTTGGAGGTTTAAAGAGAAACACAAATAAAATAAATTCACCATTCTGCAACATCAAAAGAATTGATATTCTCAAAGTGGATGAAGGAGCAATCAAAGAAATGAAAAGGTTATAAAACATAAGGATAATGGATGATGATAGGATTGACATGGAAAACAGGGGTTTGTCTACGTGCTTTTTATTATTGTTATTTTAAGAACCATTATTACGTTTTGTTTAAAATTTTGGATTACTTACAATTTCATTGATTTCATTTGTAATATCACTCACCTATTTCATATATTTTTGCTTCAATGTTATCGAACATTTAATGCATTATAAAAAGGACATTCATGACAATTCATGCAATCTTGTTATCCTTGTGTTGCTTGTAAATTTCATTAACTTTTGCTTGCAAGCAATTAGAGTCTTTGAACATCAAGAATTCAAGACAACATTCGAATATACAATTTGAGCATGTATCCACCACTAAAGAGGAAAACAATTGGGGTCGAAAACCATTTTTTATGAGTTGGAAACATGTTTTGAAATAGAGAAATCAAGGTTGACTTACATTGATAAAACAAATGTTATTCATGTCAAAGGTTAAAGCCTTTAAAAGGCCTAATTGGCCCAATATAAAACTCAACCCCTTTTTTTGGGGGCTTATTTTATTTTCAAAAATTCTATCACTACATTCAAGTTTCAAATTTGAAAAAAAAATATTGGAAGAAATTCTATGAAATAAAAACACAATTACATGGTTTTAAATAAACTAGAATTACCTTGTCTATTCACATTTTTGGAAAACTCCAAGTCTATTTTTCCAAGTAGTGAATTTATGTGTTACTACACCATTCACCCAATTTTTCCTAGCCTTCTTGTTTTTGTCACTTCCTTTTTCATCACAACCACAACTATTTTTTCTTTTGTTGCATTCTACTTGGTAAGAGGGGATAATTTAGGGATTTTTTATAAATTTGAATCTCCTTCAACTTGTGAAAATGGATATTTAAATCTTTCATAACTTGTACTTTTTATCTTCATATTTGAAACACTTTCATTTCTTGTAGTGCAAAGGTTGGAAATGTGTAATTTCAAGCAACAACTTTGTGTGGAGTGGTGAATGTGCATTCAACAATATCCTTAAGCCGCAAAATGTTTTCCATTTTTGCACAACTTTAACTTTAGCAATAACAAGAATTGGACTTTAACTTGAATCTTGGTTCTCCAAACCATGAGTTCCCCTTTGAGCTTCATTTTGTTGGATTGTCATCTAAATTCTCCTTAATGAGGTTTAGCATATTTCATTTTCCAATTATTGTGACCCAAAATTATGGCTTAGATTAAGTGTGAATAGAAAGGGTTTTAATTTTAAAAGTCACTATTTGTGCACCATGCAGGATGAATGGTGTATCAAGAAGAAACATTTTTGCATTGTATTCTTGTCCAATAGCTAACCATTATGTATTAACCATCCACATGCCTAATAACCACAAAGTGCTTTACCTACTAACCTATATACATAGTAACCACTTACAATCCATATTTGATTTACCTATGACATTTACCCATTTACATAAATAGTTATCTAGGTGGTGTGAGGTGGAAGTGCAAGGCTTTATAGGAGAGGTTATCATGGTTAGTCACCACCCTAAATATCATTGTGTGGCATTGTAACAAATGTGGGTGGATTACATAACCATTCCTAAGGAGAATCTCGACACTTTGATTGGATATCAAGTCATGAGTTACAACCCATAACCTTTGACATGCATTTCATTAGTGGCCTACTAATTAGCATAAGGTACAACCTTTAGTTCACATTGGCCCAATGAATTTATAATTGCTCTCGATGTGGATGAAAAGAAAGCACATCTCAATCCTCTGTTACGTTTGGTAACCAATAAGAGGGCATTGGTTACTAGAAATAGTCTTGGCACATATGTGCCTCAAGTATGTTTAGTAACTAGCATCCTTTCATTGGTTACCTAGTCCATAAAGTTATACAAATGAGTATGTAATGGAAGTTTGGCAATTGAGAACATGAAGTTGAATGTGTTCATGTTAGGGTTGAAATTCATAAAAAATAATGTGTTCTGGTTATTGTGGGATCTCTAATCTAGGCTTTACACAAAATGTTCATGAATAAATCTATATATTTGAGAGACAAATTAAGAACTTCTTTTGATGAAAATCCAAATTAAGGCATTGCATGGAAAGTTGAGCATTTTGGAACAAAATCAGGATGAAATATTGAATACCTAAATTGTACACAAGAATAAAGAGGTAATTTTATTGTCCCTACATTGGTGACATGTGTATGTACCATATTAGCTTAGCAACTTTGACACTTATTATATGAATTTCAGAAATGTTAATCAAATTCTCAATTGTTTTTTCAAATGATTTTTTATAATGAAAGATGCTAGATAATCTTTTAAAATATTTGGTAATATATATTTTTTCCAACATGGAATCTTCCAAAATAAATCAATTATTCAATATAAATTGTTTTTTCAAAAGTTGTGAGGTATGTGGGTTGGTGATAATCCACAAGAGGCCTAAGCCAAATTTGGCTACATGCTATAATTTGGCAAATGGTGAAACCTATTGTCTAAAAATGGCTAGTTCAATTTTTTTTCTTCTCAATATGTGTCAAAAAAAAATGGTATTGCCAAAGGAGTGTTATGTTAAGTGGCAAGGTCAAGAATCAATGTTTATTTTTGGGAAAATTTTCATCACTTGATGATTAAAAAATGTGACTCATACATAGGATTTTTGTGGAAAAAAATGCTAAAAGCCCTAGATTTTGAAGAAGAAAATTGAAAATTGTCATATTTAGACCATAGCTTCCAATAGGTTGCCAAATTTGGGTAATTACTCTTGTGGATAATTGTTGATGTGGTTACATCACAAAATTGACAAAGGAAAACCCTAGTATGAAAAACAATGAAAAATGAAAGCCCATTTGTGGGTTTAGAAATGTAAATAAAATTCTAGGAACATTCCTTTATGTTTGCCTCAAATGAATAGGTACATAGAAAGAAATTTTGCTTAGGAAAAAAACGGCAAAATATTACTAGTAAAAGGCAAGTAAATCATTTTTCATATTTAATCATTGGAATGTGTTATAGGTTGTAACTTGTGTCCAGGTCAAAACCAATGTTTGTAATGGTATCATTATTTTAGTATATTAGTTTAGCACAAGTATTGCAAGGTTTAAAAGTGTGAAGGACCAAGATGGTATGACCAAAAATTAATTTTTTTTAGTATACACCTAACTATTCTATATATGAAAGAAATGCCCAATACAAATATATTGTGGGAAATGATAGACTAGCTAGCATGCCATAATTGGTTGGTATAAATATATACTAGGTATCCCATTCATATAGAATTAATCTATTCATAATTCACATTTAATATGAGACACATTCACCATCCAATATGTGGAACATAATTGAGAGATTTGAGCTTCAATAGTCATGATTTTATTGCTTGCACATCCAACATTAATAATAAATTTTCAATTTTCCATGTTGCAATAGACTTTAGGGAAAATCATATTAAAAATTATGAATGAATTTGTTAAAAAAATGCACAATAAATTTTTTAAAATTGAGAAAGAAGTGATTTGTGAAGTTTCAAGTCACCAAAAGTGAGAGAGAGAGAGAGAGAAAAAAAAGTAAAGATCACTAATCATCCCTATGTTTGGTTTTTATTGTGGAATAAAAAAAATCATGATTAAAGGTTTGTACTTTATTTCTGGGTTATAGCCAGATTTGGCTAAACCTTCCTATGGATGATTGCCACTTTGGCTACAAACAAAAATTCCTCAAAAAACATTACTTCTCATTACTGTACTAAATTATTCTCCGTATCACACGCAAGAAGGTGAAGGTACCAGTTGGGGTTGCATAGGTGCTGGTTCACGGTGGCCCCACAGTTTCAAACAAAATCATTTGCGATGATGAAACATGAAACCTGCAAGATGGTTGGTCGGGTAACCTGAATTAAACTGAAATGGATCATACCAGCAGCAGTCTAGAGAGTACTGATAGGTCTCCAGCTATCACACAAACATGGCTCTAAGTTGAAGCCAAAACCCAAGACTTGCGGGGATGTAAGAGGAGTAGGTGTCTGTCATCTAAAACAAATGTAAGAAACGTGAGGAGGGATGGCCTGATCATGCCTTGAGTACGAACAGTATTGAAAGGTGTACCTTTTACAAAGAGCTAGCCATTGGATCCCAGCCAGCCAGCCTAGCTTGCCTCTGCCATCCCAAACACGAAAAGAAATAGAATATTAGCATTAACAAACGTTATAACAACATTTCAACAAAAAAAATCGAAATAGAATAAAAGTACTAGGTAGTTAAACACCCTCAGAGTCTGGACTCTGCAACAGGCACCTTGTGGCTGCAAGGTCAAAAGAAGCCAGGTGTGGGAGTACACAGTACACTCCTACCCCGCTCCCCGTCACCCCCACTCAGTTAGGTAGGTACGTACTCCTAATGATTCCTTAAAAAGCGACCCAAATTTTGATGAGAACAGGATTCAAAGACGCAGGCAAGGAGAGAGCCGTATTTGGCCCCAGGACCTCGATTGGCAACAAAGATGCTTCAGCTCCAACAATTTGCTACTGGACAGCCCATGTTGCAGTCTTTGATTGGCTAATGACATGGGTGTTGCTCAACGAACTCCCAAATGTTTCATCGCCACTTCCATTCAACTTGCTTAAATAAATATCATCATACAGAACTGAGATTAGGGTTAGGCTAGTTGCTTGGCTGAGGCAATTTTTCCTTTTAGTAAAAAGCTGTGATGGTGCTTTGCCTCCTTGTCCTTAGTAACTTGTATAAAATGTATAGGGTAAAGCCTGAATCAGTGGGCTTCACAGGAATAAGGGCCTGTGCAAGGCCGCAGGCTTTACTGGAATTAGGTCCACATGAGGCCAAGCCCAGCATAACTCTGATTCGGTTAAAGCCCACAGCCTAGGGCTTTGATGAGTGTAAAGGCCTGCTCTGATTTTTTCCCCTTTTCCCATAATACTCATCAGGTCTAACAAGTAATAAACAAAATTCAACAGATGTTTAATTTTTTGAAACCCACCAGCCCCTCTCCTCCCCCCACCCCCCTTAGTGCAGGAAAAAATTACATTCGATAGCATGCCCTTTGATTACTTAAAAAAATCAGAGTAGATCTTTATCAATGTTTGTCCGGTTCTTGATTTCAAAAGAATCTTTGATCTTAGTTCTAACTCTTTTTTTGTTTTCTTAAAAATTGAATCTTATCTGTTCTTAACATAGGTTCCTTGGATTTCTAAAGCCTCTAGTTCTGGTCATTTTCACAAAGAATTTAAAACCAATTTAAAGACCAGGTTTGGCTCCATCTCCATTACACATGATTAAACAATTTATTAATAATATTTTTCTGTGTAATATTAGTTTGTTCAACAAATGCACATAGTCAAAATATAGATTATGAAATCTTTATTGTGTGCAACCCATCAGATGCAAATAGCTTGCCTAAAATGTAGGGCCAAGCTTATATTGTTTTAAAAAAAAAGTTGTACTTATCTATGTAAGGAACTTGTGTAAAATGGTGTAACACCCCAAGTTCAGGTTCTAATTTAATTTTGAAAAGAGATTAGTTGCCCAATTAAGTTCCAATGACAATTCCAATAAAACTCAAAACCTCTAGTCCAGAGACCCAGAACCTTGCCTATAACTAAACGTACATGAATCCTAGAACTTGCCAACACTGATTTTTCCATCTATTCAAATTTCTCCCCCAATCAAAAATGTGATTTGATGTCCTATTGAATGGCGTTGGTTTGTTCCATGCATACACAAGTTGGGATTTTATCTCATACACATGGAATGAATATCAAAAAATTAAATAATGTGAAATATCCATTTCATAGGATATGATTAAATCTTAGATCTTAGTTATAGACTCTTCAAAATCCTCTTTCTAAAGCATTGAAAGTCACTTTGTCCATAATGGGGAGAAACCAAAAAAACATTATTGATCAATCTTACCAACTTTTCGAACATCACATGTTAGAATAGGTAAAAATTATTACAAACCAGCCAGTGGGATAACGGATCTACAGCAAAATGAAGAAGAAGAATTGTATTATTAATAGTTCACATTTACTTTTTATTACAGAGAGAAAAGTAGCTGAAGGCAGAATCAGCAAAAGCATTACTTAAGGCTCTTTAGGAATTCCTAAACTTTTCTACTTTCCTCTAGCCAAATTTGCTAGGTCCTTTTTGGATGATTTGACCAACCAACCTCATAATTTTTTTCAAAAGAACACAGATATCAACACAAGTTTACATGTCAGATTGGTCAGAACTTTTTTAGTTAGCAAGTTAGTATGAAATATTGACATTTTTTAAATATTACATGTTGTTGATATTTATTCTATTACAAAGAAGTAAGGTAGGTGTGTCATTAACGTTTTTGCAAAAATGAATTAGGTTGTTGTATGGCACAATGTGAGAATGTAAATATAAGCGGGTTTAGGATCGAAATTATGTACATTTATTACATAGCTATGAAAATCTATGTTTTTGTTTGCATAAATATTTTTTCATCTTTTTAGTGTCTATGTATAATTAGTATAATGCACCATTTTCTTACCATGGATTTCACATAAGCTATATCAAAAAAAATTTAAATTTAAATCTTAATTCCCTTCACAATTTTATTCCATGAAAATTTACATTCATACAACAATTTATTTCTATCAAGTGAAAGTGTTTCCAAAGGTCACAAACACCCATTTATATATTAACCAAAAGGAAATTAAACAAGAAATTTTTAAAAATCTACACATCACATGGCTCCCCAAGCTCTCCATGTGATTTCACATGCATAATAAAATGGCAAAGACTTTTCACATGAATCATCATGTGAAAGTCAAATACATTAATTGAAATTTTGACCAAATCATAATTAAACTATGAATTTCAACTAACAAGTAAATCATCAAACTTAACCATTAAATAATTACATAGGTAATAGTTCAATTACATCAAGTTAGAAAAACAATTTCCCTTGCATATGAAATTAAAATAACTACTTGTGAAACATGATTACCTATGGGTACCATATGTTTTGCATTTTCATTAAATTCGGTGATGTTAATTTGCAATGTTGCATTTTAGCTACTAGGTTATGTAGTATGGTTAATGATGAAGCTGGTGAGGATAAGTTTAGAGAGTAGGAGAGTGCCGCCTTTGAATCATTTAACAAGTGAAACCTTTACTTATGAATTACCCAATGAATATGGACCAGAGTGAAGTGACAATTAGTGCACCATGGGAGATTGATGGTGGGTGGATAGGAAACATTTTGCCATTGACCTTTAGTTCCCTAGCTAAATGGAGGTGGTTAGCATAGTTGTTGGTGGTGGCTCAACAAATGAGCCACCACCAACACCTAATATTTGGGCCTCCAACAATAAATCTCACATCTACAATGGTTGGTTTATTGCTTCCCATCCAATAAGATGATTATTAGATATTGATAGGGTTCTTATCCTCCCCTTTGGTCAAAATCACACATGCAAGTTTGCTTATATATGGTTCATTAGTGATGATTTTTTTGCGTTTACAAACCAAGATCACCTAAAGGGCTAAGCTTACATAAGTAAAACATGAAACTGATTATGTTCAAAGTTAATGTTATGCCATATTGTTTTTTACTTTGAAAAGGTTTATTACTTATGTTTGTAAGTAGAATAATTTAATTCAATGCTAAATTCTCTACTTGTTACTTCAATCCTTCACCTAGGGTTGTTATGTCAATGTAGTAAGTCTTGTTAATATAAAGCTAAAATTGCCATTCAATGAAAACAAATTTTGTTTCCTCATCCATAAACATGAAATTGAGACTAGAAAAGGTGGGAGAACCACTTAAATCAATCAATCAATCAATTTGGCTAGTCAATAGCCAATGTTTTAGTTTGTGCTGTGCCTTTTGCTATGAATTAGCACCCACCAATGCACCATCTAGGGGATGTTTGTTATGATTCAGTTGTGGATGATCCTTAATTGAATTACTATTTGGTTTCATTTTGGTAACCCATTTTATAAGAAATAAGTCTAACATATAGACAGATAGGTAACAAAATAAGGTACTACTAGGTACATAAATAATTTATACATAGTAGGTAAAGGTTGTTTTTACTACCTACCTAGTTGGTAAGTAATAAATAAACCAATTGATTTAACCATCATGGTTAGCTAGGGAATTGGAACCTAATAGAAAATTGTTTCCTAATCACATATCATCCATCCTTGATGGTGCATTGGTGGCTGCTGGTTCATTGTGGCCTTTTTTGCCAGTCATACCATCATGTGGACAAATGTTGACCCAAAGCCATTTTACTACCCTAAACTAATATAATATTTATTGTTCTTCATTCAAAACCTGATGTGCACATGTGCCGATGGAGAAGCTCTAAATGTATGCATGTGTTGTAAGTGATGTAAAATAACATACACAGAGGAATAAAATGGATTATTTAAATTTCTAATTTGAAAGCCTTGTGCCAACACACTTTCTTGGGAGAGGAACGTGAATATGCAATGTTTGTACCTTAAGTCAAATTTCATTTTCTTTGTGAAGTGAAGTTGTTGAAGTGTCACATGATCCATAGAAATGTTTTGTCATCACACAATATTATCTCTAGGTGATATTATATGTTACATACATTCTGTTTACTTGTTATCAATGTAATATTAAAAAATAAAATTCAATAAGAAAGTTTAGGATTTTGAATGGAGGATGATGAAAAATCCTATGAGGAACCATGGTTCTTCTCTCATTATTGTTAAAGGAATTAGTGTATAAAATGTTGTTAAAATATTTGGAATCCTTGTGATGGGTATGTCTTTTCAACTACATGAACATGATGAAAATTTGGGTCAATCTTTAGAGTTGCATTGCATTCAACTTTTCAACTTCATTAATGTCAAATCATAATGAATTGACATTAATGAAATCAACCCAAGAAAAAAAAAAAACATGAATAATCAATATAAATATTGAAACTTAAAATACAAGAAAAATGAAATTGTACCGGTCCACTCAAAGGGATCCCAAAAATATAACTTTTGTATTATCATTAAATATGAGTTTAGAAAAAAATTATTATGATTTTGTTTTGAAAATTCATTTTATTTTCTGTGACAAATGATGTTCAAGAACCAACCCAACATAAATCATTAAACATATATTAAAGATTTTGAAATCAATTATAAAAATAATATATCTCATATGACTTGTTCATAGTTGAAGTTCAAATCACTTAATTCATTACTTGTGGATGAAATATATTTGTGATATTTAATTGCCATCCATAATGTATGAAGTTCATCTTCCTTGATGTCCATTATTCACCCAACATGGATATTTAAGGTGTTCAAGGAAGTTCCTTTGACAATGGATCTTATGAAAGTTCCCTTGAACTAACTCCCCAAAAATGTGAAAACAAAATAGATTGCTATTTTAATACTACCATATAGACTTTTAAGGAGTGGAACATTCATTGAAAATGAGCCACCTTAGAGTGCATACACCCATTAATAGTCAAATTGTGATAAAAAATTATAAAAAATCTATTAAGTTTCACATAAGGTCCAAGTTTAAGTTGGCATTTTTGACTATTCATTTCAACTAGTACTTTTGACTAATATTTTCAATAGGTCATTTTTTATTGGTCAATACAATAGTGAAATGCTTTTTTGATTAATCAAACACCATTTTGATTAAACAAATGCCACGTGGCAATTAAATATTGACCACTAGGTTATGCCACATGGCATTTAAACATTGGCCGCTAGGCTATGCCACATGTATATAATCTAAGCAAACTAGGTTAAGCTTAAAATTGGATACCTACTCCCAAGGTACTTATGTCTAAGAAACTACAACCTAAGCTCCTAAGCTTAGGTCTAGGAACCTATAACTAGCAACTAGGTATAGAAGCTTAAAGTAAGTTAAGGCAACTTAAGTTATGACCTTTACTACATTTAAATGTACACCACCTAAATTAAGCTTACACTTAGATGACCTAGGTAGGAAAATCTTATTTCATTTTAAATTTGACCTTTAAGGTTGAACCTTTTCAATTGGCTCATCCCAAGTGGCCTTCTTTTTAAAAATATTTTTTATGTTTTGGATGTTTATGGTGCATCTATTTATATTGCTCATCATTTGGAAAGGATAACAAATAATATGGGACAAAATTTTGGGAGGGACAAACATTTTCTTGTTCACACAACACTAAAACCTTTTAGTTCACACAACGTTATTCCTAAATAACTATTTAAGATACATAAATTAAGTAAATAAATAAATAAAGAGGTAGGTAAATATGTATGTTAATTAAGTTAAAATAAAATTAGTAATAGTTAATGTTTAGTTATTTAGTTATAATTAATAATTGCAACCAAATTATAATTAATCCTTATAAATTTGACCGAATTCATTATATATTTATCAATAACGTATTTGTAATAATTAATATCTAGCTACTTAATTACACATTCATTAGTGTATTTTAGGTAAATAACTAATTAACCAACTAGTAATTTATCATAGGTATATAAATGGCCTACCTTAGCTTATATAACTAAGTTACATATAGACTAAAATATAGGCAAATAGGTGGAATATAGGTAGGGTTTGTATAAATAAATACACTTACATATAAACTACGTGTATTTAGGCTATTTACCCACATACTTACATTACATAAGTTAAATAAGTGGTTAATTTAATTATGGAAAACTAAAAATGGCTAAACCAACCAAAAATTAAAAATATTTATGTAAAAATAACCATGATTAAACTAATGATGGTTCAATGAACCATATCTAAATAAATAATGGTTAAATATATAATGACTAAACTAATTTTGGGTCAAATAATTATGGCAAAACCAACCATGGCTAAATTAGAATTGGTAAAATCAACCATGAGTAAATAAATGTGGTGAAACTAACTATGAATAAAGTAAATAAGTCCAAACTAACTAATGAATAAATATTTTATGGTTAAACCAACCATGACCAAACCAGAAATCATTAAAATTAACCATGGGTAAAATAAATATGGTCAAACTAACTAGTGAATAAATATTTTATGGTTAAACCAACCATGGCTAAATTAGAAATGGCTAAACTAACTAATGAATAAATATTTAATGATTAAACTAATGATGGAAAAATTAGAAATGGCTAAACTAATTAATGAATACATATTTTATGGCTAAATGAATTATGCATAAATTAATTATAGCTAAAATCAAAATGGCTAAAACAATAATGGCAAAATCAACCATGGGTAAACTTTAAATGGTAAAATAATTAGTAATAAAATTAATATGCTTAAATTAATTAATTAATAAAATTTTTTAGCAAAACCAATTATGCAAAAATGAATTATGGTCTTGAAAAACATGAATGAAATAATTATTGTTAAAATCAAAATGGTTAAACTAACCACGAGTAAATAAATTTGGCTAAACTAACCATTAATAAAGTTAATATGGTTAAATTAATTAACAAATAAATATTTTATGGCAAAACCAACCAGGGTAAACTACTAACCATGAGTAAAATGAATTTGGTTAAAATAAACATGAATGAAATAATTGTGGTTAAAATAATATTTAAAAAAAAATTTATGGAAAAATCCACCATGGATAAATTTAAAATATTTTTAAATTAATTATGGGTCTACTAATTATGGTAAATTTTATTAGTGTAAAATAATAATATGTTAAAAATAAATATAGTGAATTTAATTATGTTTCTAGTAACCATAGTTAATTTCATTATGGCAAAAACCAATAATGGCTCAATTAATAGTTTTTAAATTAATTATGTTAAACTAATTGTCATGGTTAAAACATTTATAATTGTTAAATTACTTTTGGCTAAACTAGACATAATTAAACTAAATATGGTAAAAACAAATGATGGAATAATTAATTATGGATAAATGAATCATTGTTAAATTAAATATGGTTAAACTAACCATAGTTATTGAAGATGATTAAATTGACCATGGTTATATTAATTATGGTTAGTTTTAACTTTAAATTAGTTTTTTCATAGGTAGTTGAGCCATAATTAATTTAACCATAATTAGATAAACCACATATATATATATATAATTAGTTTAACCATAATTAATTTGGTCATGATTCATTTAGTTATGATTAGCTAACTTTTACATTTTCCAAATTTTTTCTCATTGGTTAAACATAATCAAAATGTTACATGTAGTCCCAAAGTATTAGTAATGGAATTTGTAATTGGCGCTTTTCATTAGGCCATTGGCCATTTTGACCAAGCCTACTTAGTTAACCCTATTGATTAAGTATAATAGGTGGCTTATTGGTTAAGGCACTTGCCAATTTGACTAAATTGGGTGGTCTTATTGGCCAGACCACTAACCAATTTGACTAGGTGGTATTTTAAAATTCAATTTGATTAGATGTTTGATTTGATTAATTTTCAAATTGGTTACTCTAGTCAAATTGATTAGTCAAAAGATACCCATTGTCGTTCAAACCTTTGGCTTCTAGTTAAAATACATGTCTTTTAGTAAAAAAAACCCATATAGTCAACTTGGTTAGTTTGAAAAAATAAAAGTTCTAATAGTGTGATGTTATGCGTTTTTCCACATTTCCAAGAAAATTTTGGGATTCTTCCAACTTGTATTATGTTGTAATGCTTAATAAATGTTTAGATTTCACCAACATTAACAATAATTCATGTTGGTGTTTATTTTTCAATCATTTCATATAATTAATGTCCTTTAAAACTAGTTTGCAACTCAAACTAATTCTAAAGAACATTTTTTAGTTACATATGACAAGTTGCAAAGGACATGATTTCTCATAGTGTAAGTTTGCCTAATGAACATGCATTTGCATAAAAACAAACATGTTTTTCTTGTACAAATCATTTGAAATGAATTACATGATTTTATACATTCATTTTGATTACTTAAAAAAGTGTAATTAAAACAACTTATATAGTTAGTTTAAAGGATTCAAGAAAACATTTACATAATATTCAAGCTATTTAATTTTTTTTATTAATTTAACAAGACGTCTTTTAAAATTTAAACATTCCTTTTTGGAACCCCAATCATGAATGAACCTTTTTAAATAATATAAAAATTAGTTGAAAAAATGGTAATATGATAATTGTTGTTCAATATCATTTTATAAAAAAAATATTAACATTTAATATTTTAATATTAATCACCAAAAAGTGGCATCAAAAGTAATATTATAATCACATCCCAGAAGTTCAAAAAAAATTGTTTTAATCATAATAGGCACACTAATCAAGCTATACAAATCCATGTAGGTGCTTTAACCACCATTGCAATATAACATTGTGTTCAATTTGACTAAATATACAATTTCTGTTAGCCATAATGAATAGATTTAGTTTTGATGTGATTCAATATGGATACAATGAATCATTTGAAACTAATAGCTTTGACTTTATAATCAACTTAGTTGTGGTGCAGCTAGGGTAATAACTGTGCTTTTATAATAGTGTGATTATATGTCAAACATGATTTGTTTTTCAAATTCTCAGTGCAATGAATGGATGGTAAAATTTTTGATGATTTGTGTTTTAGTCCTTCAAATTTTCATTGTTATTGACGAACAAGTCTATTCCAAGAATATGAATCTTTTTTTATTTTAATTCTCATTTTTAATATTCTAGTTTTCCCGAGATCATTCAATTTGAATATGGTTTGATGCTTGAAACCTTATATCAACATAATGTTTTTTCTAAGGAGTTGTAATTCTTGAAGAGTGAATTCATACTGGGAGTCCTAGGACTACTTCCTTTTACTCCCATATGCATTATCCTGTGTATGCACAAAGAATCAATGATCTTTCACCTTCACCTTATGTCAATTTTGTGCTTCACCTAATCTTTTGTCAAGTTTCCAACGTGTCTTAACTTATACCTAGGAAGAGTTGTCCTTGTCATTCACACGCTACTTCAGTGAGCCACAATTTCATTGAGTTTCTCAATCTTCTTTCTTTCTTTTTCAACCAAGTTGCATCAATCATCTTCATCACATTCATTAGCTTCAAATCTTTCTTGCTTTTTAAGTCACTTTCTCTCTCCTTACTTTTTTTTTGGGTTTTCAATTATTTTGTTGTGAGGATCCATCACTTCAAGACAAGCACAAACTTTAAACTGCAATGAAAAATAATGATAATGCTTTTTGAAACCTTAAAGATACAAATGTAAGCAAAAAGAACTGATTTAAGAAAAGAAAAACTAAATACACACTCTTGGTGAATGTGTGTGGTGGGGTGCTTAAACATCAACTCCAAACACAAAGAAAAATGACATGACATTGTGGGCTTGAAGATGAAATGCCCACGGTGCTGCCCCCGGCCTGCCGCCACCGTACACTTCAATTTTTAACCACAATGTGTGACTCAGACTGTCCAGCTGATGCTTTTCAAAGAGTACTTAAGGGTTGTTGCAAGCTAAGAAAGTTGGATAAAAACTTTCATGGCCATGCTGCCCAGCTGTTCCAAAAATTGGTTGGGAGTCAGGACTGAGGGGGGCCTAGTATGTGTCTTTTTGGGTTTTGTAATGGCAAAGATGAGGAACTTTCATTTAGCATTGTTGTAACAAACTCCAAACCTGCCCTAGGTCTCCTGTACATTTTCCTTTCTAGTGGCAATGAAAATGCCTGACAAATTGCCTTGCCTGAGTAGTGTACTGATTACAGACCAGAAAATATCATCCTTGTGGAAAGGTTTTCAATGTTTCAACTTGCAACCTCGCTGGGACCATCACCCCCACAAAATCGACATTAAGGTCTGGGGTGACAGATTATGTGTAGGGTAAAAAGCTCAAGGCCCAGAGCAGACGGGCCAGGACCCAATATGGGCCACTTTTCACTGTAAATTGCCACTGTGCTAACGTTGAGAGGATGAGGGCATGCAAGGGGACAAGTGTTAAATGTAAGCCCAATTTCACTAATGCTCTTTTATGCTGCATAAAAATAGATTCAACTTTCAAAGAGCAAGGCTTTATGTTTTTCATAAAGACCATTGTGAAAACAGAACGCCAGCTTGTGGGGCAGAGAAATAACTGCACACTATATTCTTTCTAGGGTGCCCTCTACTTGAAAAATTGTGAGAGGTTTTTACATAATTTTCTTGACCACAATGTCTTCCAGTGGTGATCATACACACTTGTAATAATGATCACAATGTGTATGTTGAACATGAATTTTTCTGTAAATTGTTGAATCTGCCATCCCAGACCATAATGTCATAAAATGGCCTTGATCTGCCCATTAGGTGGGGTGCATCACGTAGCTCGTCTGAATGGGCTTTCCTGGCACCTTACCCAACATAATGTTGTGTCGGGCTTGAGTCTTGGCCATTGATTAACACAAAAAAGAGAAACAGCATCATGCTTGAGTCACAAAGTACTCACCTTAGGTGAGGAACACCCACACTGGTACCATGGTGAAAACCTCAAATTTCTTTTAAATTGCTTGTCAGTTGTAAACAGTATAAATATGGAATTCCCATCCTTAGACTAAAAGATGGTCTCTGAGTAGTGGTTTTTTCTTTCAATTTTGTGTACATATTGTAGCAACAGTGGCGAGTCTCCCAATACTGATTTCGACTTAGTTGGCTACGGTTTTGTACATGATCATTAAGACTGTAACCAGCAGGTGCACCTGTGGTGACAGCCCCCCCAAAACCAAATTTTGACAACTTGTTTTTTAGAAAAGGGAAATTTTGTGTAGGGTAATGCCCTGGCCCAAGGGCATTGCATGACATAAAAATCTGTCTTCAAATTTGAATCAAATTTGAAGATAAATAAATAATTTTCTCACAATCGTGAGAAAAAACAGTTAAAAATGAAGTGTGCATTTCGAAAAATGAAATAAAGCAGGTGTTTATTTTCTGAAATTTGCCCTGTGAGATCTTACACCTTGTAAGCACCCCTCCAATTTCTTTGGAGGTTTTTACATATCAGTGTTACCATGTGGTGATTTTTCACCACAAAAATTTAAACAAGGGGTGTGTCACACTGTGGCCTTGCCATTAAAACGTATCTTAAGGCAAAAAAAAATTATAAAAACTCAAATATTTCACCATGCAAAACTATAATCTGAAAAAAATCCTCTGAAAGAAACCAAAATTCTTCAAGATATTATAACTCTGTCACTAATCTCAAGTTTCAACACAAGCCAAAATATCATCTTTCAAAAATTCTCGTATAAAAATAGAACTATTAGCTAGGGGCCAAAACCCCTCAAGCCACTATACTGTCTATAATGAATCTAAACACAATATCCTTGCCATGGTAGGCAAGGCCAATAAAATAGACTATCTCTCAGTCCATATTTAACACTTCCTGGTTAAACATGGCCTCATTATAAGGCCTTATCACTTGATTAAGAAGGTGAAAGTACCAGTGTAGATGCTAGTTCAGCCTGGCCACAAAGTACCTGACAAATTATTGGCAAAACACAGCTAACAAGAAAATGCATGTACAACAAACACCACATGAACGGTAGCAGGGAATGTTTAACGAGAGTTGCAGGAATAAGAGGAGAGGACTGCTGGCCACTGTTTTTTTTGGTTGTTTATAAAAAATAAAAACGCCCCGGAGAAACCGTCCGCTCCCCCCGGAGCCCAGACCCCGGTCCGTCGAGAAGAATGTCGGCGCAGCAACTTCGCCGCCATGCCAGGCACCCACCCGCGACGTCTACACAAGGTAGGTACTGTGTGCCTTGGTTGGCACCCTCCTGCCACCACTAGCAGCACTGGAAGCAGCAGCGCTCATCTTTCTTTCCATAGCTCCGGCGCTCTCTCTCTCTCTCTCTCTCTCTCTCTCTCTATCTATATTTCTATCTCTCTTTATGAGGTTTGCTGCAGTTTTGTACTACGTCCTTGCGATTAGGCGTTGCTTTTTGCTTGCAAGAGTGAGTTGCAAAATGACGGGAATAGAAAATGAGAACGGGGATCATGTGGATGGATCAGTGCTCAACAATATTGGGGTTAGCTGTTGTTGGGAAAGCAAAGACATGACGATCTCTAGTGCTGCGCCGCCCGGGAGAGCTGGCGGAGGACGTAAACCCGTCGCGTTGACCGAGTTGGCGAAACTTATGGCGGATTTTGCAGTGGATCGTGAGTGGGACCAGTTTCATAGCCCGCGGAATCTGCTGCTTGCTCTCGTATATTCTCTTTAACTCCGACGTTTTCCTAATTTTTTTCTAGTGTTTTGAATGGTTTTTTTTTGTAAGGCAAATATTTGTGTCTTGTGAGCAGGCTTTTTATTCCACAACAATGCTAGAATTGGGAGAATTGCTGGTTAGAACTTATACAGAGCTTTCTGTACTGGTTTATAATCCAATCATCCGAAACAAGATGAGGCCAAATATAGTCTGTAAATAGACTTAAAGAAAATTCCGAATCTCTTACAAAAGCTTTGTTGTATGATCGCCAATTCTTCTGAACTGCAGCAGAAGTGAGTCTCTTGACTCATCTTTTTCTCTAAGCCTTGTTTTCGCCTGTTCGTTGTAAGAGTAGTTATCATCTTACCTGCGTAAGGAGGTTTGTGCACTGGCAATTTCTACATCTCCCGAGCGGGAATCCTTTATGATACTCAGCAACCACAGATAGTTTACACGGAGAGCGCGCATGATCCCGGTGATTGCTCATGAGTTACTACAGTACTAGACTCATGAATACATAATTATATCATGTTCTGCAGGTTGGAGAGGTGGGGGAACTCTCGGAGATTTTCCAGTGGAAAGGAGAGGTACCACGGGGCTTAGCAGACTGGAATGAAGCGGAGAAGGAGCATTTAGGCGAAGAGCTGTCTGATGTGTTGTTGTATCTAGTTCGCCTGGCCGACGTGTGCGATGTCGACCTCGGTCAAGCCGCTCTGCACAAGCTGCAAAAGAATGCAGTGAAATATCCAGTCGACGTCTGCAAAGGCTCGTTCAAGAAATTCAATGGCGTTTCCGCAGTTGGACACAATGTATAAGAATATATTACATAATTGCCCAGCGTTACAAGTAGTAATTTCTTGTTTGGTTTCTTATGACTTCGTAGATCTTTTCATTCTCTGCTTCTAATTCAATGGACACAGGTTCAACATCTTGCGGACGTTCCTCATGTATTCGAGAGTCTTTTAGAAGCCTGTAGGTAACATGAACTCTGCAGTTTTCTTAATTATGCTTGGTGCATTGGTCAATATAGTTCGATAACTATGCTCAGGCATCGTAACCGTGTGTTTGCAGGGAGATCGTGTGCGAGGACGCGCTCTCACGACTAGGCTGGTTTCCGAATCCCAGCACACCTAACGACAACGTGTGTCTGATCAGCGATCGTCATTTTTAGTTTAATTCAATCCAAGATCAATCAATCAACTTATTATTGATCAATCCGTAGATGCACATCGAACGCAGAAACTCTGAGGAAAACTATAGGATCAGACTTGGTTTGTATTGTCGATCAAGATTCCTAGCTATGTCTGCAGGATCAGCAACCTGAAAGTTTATATCCCAGTTCCTGATTACACGGCGTCAAGATTTTTAGCTGACAAATCCATAAGCGTATTCTCTTCGTAGAATCAATTCTCTTCTAGCTGCAGATCATCCAGGTTGAGCTCTGAAGTTTCTGACTGCTGCGTCTGGAGCTCACGGATTCGCCCTCTCTCATCATGTGCCTTGAGCTTTATCAAGGTGAACATCCAATCTTATGAAATACAACATCCTGACACCTGCTTATGGGACAGAATATGCTTTCGTTTTTTCTTCGGTAATTTGAAATGCAACTCTCAGCATTCTAGCTGGTGATGCATGCAGATTAAACTTAACCAAACTGTCTTCCCGTTTGGTATATATTCTTGTCCAGAGATATGTCCTCCATTCGGTCGATGTATACTAATTGGAACTTGGTCTGAAAACTGATCAGAATTTATGTGTATTGGTAGAATGCTATATGAATGGCATGGGGTCTCACGACTCATAAAACGGACTCCAGGAAGTTTTTGGAAGGCATCCCACTCACAGCTTGTTTGTTATTTTCCCTCCTATATTTTTGTATCTTCTTACATCACTAAATTTATCTGACACAGGCATCTGTCCCTGGTTCCTTTGCTTTTTCTAGGACTTCCTGTTGTTCTTCAGAGAAAACCCAAATGCCAAAGTTGGAAGAAAAAGCGACCTTAAGACCACCTAACAATGCTTAGCCTAACAAACAGGATATGGACAGTCAGAAAAAGTGTATGGTGAAGCCCAACACCTCGGGCTTTACTGGAGCAAGGACCCATGTGATGAGATGGAGATCAGCATGAGCCTGATCTTTGTGGCTAATGGCATTATGGAGTGTAAAGACTGCACTTTGAACTTTTTAATTTTATTTTGTTCCTATGATCTAACCAGTGGGTAACTAGATATTAAAAATGCCACAGGCATTTCAGAAAATGGAATGCCCCATGGCTTTTTCCACTCTGCTTCACACTCTCTAAAACAAAACTAGAAACACCCAAGGAGGTCTTTACAAAGTTCAAAGTCAATTGAAAGCTTGTGATGATATTAATATGCCAAACGGAACAGCACAATTGGCCTAGAGACCTTGCATGTATTCTGTAAATGGCAAAAAGGTTACCAAATTCCTCCAATGAAATGAGTACTCTAGCCACCATTATCACACAAAATTGTTCATCTTAAGTTTTTCTTAAATCAAAATCCCTGGATGGGTGAAGTACTAAGGGGTCAGGACTCAGGACTCGGAACTCCTCATCCTCTTCCACCAAACTTACCGGTTACTGTAATTCTGTTATTGTGTGTACAGCAACTGGTGCAGGTGTCCTGGCATGTTGCTTTTATTAGCTGCTATCTGAACTGAACTTTAAGTCTACAGTGACCACCGAAATCACATGTACCTTGATGCCAGCACCAACGTGTACCACGTCCTAGATTCCCTTTGAACTTCATCAACCAAAGCAAAATGGACTAATTTGAAAAGTATTCCTTGGCCAGCAAGCAACAAGTATTCCAATATGCACCCATACTCCACTTCCCTTCCATTAGCCTAGGCTGAAAATGGTGACAGACCCTTTTAGAACATCACAAAAACCTTAGGGCTGCTTTTTGTTAGTGTACTTTCAGGACACCTTACATGGCATAATGTTGTGGCCTCGGCATTTCGAAAAAACAAAATGGCCACCTCCCCCTCCCTCCATGGGCATTGTGCTTTTCGAAACACCACTCATCTTTTTCTTCCCATTATAGTACCTGGCGAATACCCACTGAGTATCATGGGATTTTTTAATAAAAAAGGGTAGCCACTTTTATGTTGTGTAAGCCATCAGGGGCAGACTTTACTGAATTTTGGACCTGCGCTTAGCTTGCCTCAAAGGGACCTTCAATCAATAAAGACCACTCATGAGGGCTATACCCTACACATAATTTTCGTGTGACCAATGAGAATAAGATTAAATAAATAAATGAGACGACTCAACACGCACACTCAGGGTTCAAATTTTCTTTTATTTTGGTTTGGAGGAGAGAGGCCAGATTTTTTTTGTCTTTTTTGTTCCCAATATGTTCCCCAAGTTGTTCCCATGAATAGCACCACAGCAATGCTTTGGCCAAAGTTGAACTTTCATGTACACCCATACTGTAAAGGAGGGCCTAAGGTGAGCATTTGGGGAGTGGGAGGCCAAAGGAAAGCACCTTTGTGCTTCTATTGGGGACTGCCCAATGTTTCAAAAAACATCATAATGAAAAGTGGCTCCATAAAGAAAACAACTTTGGGTGCACCCCTCAAGTAACTTGGTCTCCACATTGCTTTGCACTACCAATGACAATATGTATTATGCACGCATGATTTCAATAGTGAAATGCTTACATCAGTCAAGGGATGATTAGTTCAACAGTTTGATGCTTACATTGGTCAAGGCTCTCATTGAAGGACCTTATTTTGAATTGTAATTCTGATTACCTTTGTATAACTTAAATTAAGAGGAAAACGGTTTTGTACACATTCAGACATTATCGTTTGCATATTCATGTTATGAGTCCTAGTCTCCCCTATTTCTCACATCTTGCACATCTTGTCTTAATGTTGTTGCCTTATGTTTTGAAACACATTGACAAATATTTCATAGGTAAGATTTCATGAACATTCTTCAATTTTCTCAATTTCTCAAGAGCTGCATCTACACCTCTTGGACACCTCTTGGAACCTATCTAACAAAAGAAACCACACAACAACACCACCTTCTAGTAAGGATAAAATCTATACACTCATACAATTAGTATTTTTTACAATTTTGCCTGCTCCTGGAATGGCCAGGAACATGTTTCTGTGACACCGTGTTTCCATGAAAATGGAGTGAATTGGCCTCCACTCCCCCCCCCCCCCCAGGAAGGTTTTTCCCTGGGCGGTTTTCCCTTCAAATGTTTCCCCACACAAATCCCACACTGCCACCCTAACTACCTTCCTGCCCCCCTCACCTC
>Ga0116229_10000136_pt1 | contig 74228 bp, 59 predicted proteins | sample S1TSphgellanicum_3_FD_87313 | JGI IMG/M metagenome (GOLD analysis project Ga0116229, IMG submission 87313) | Host-associated microbial communities from peat moss isolated from Minnesota, USA - S1T2_Fc - Sphagnum magellanicum MG | ecosystem: Host-associated > Plants > Peat moss > Unclassified...
GCCTTTCGCGGCAAGGTGCGTCACGTGGTGCTGATCGGCAAGGATGCCCCCGCCGTGGCCGCTGCCGTGCAGGACGCGTGCAGCACGGAAACCGTGGACTCGATGCCGCAAGCGGTCCTCGCCGCGCTGCGCGCCGCGCGTGCGGGAGACACGGTGCTGCTGTCGCCGGCCTGCGCCAGCCTCGACATGTTTCGCGACTACGGCCAGCGCGGCGAGGTGTTTGCCGCTGCGGTGCGCGCTCTTCCGGGGGCTCCGCCATGAGCGTCGCGCTGTCGCAGGGCATTCGCGCTCGCACGCGCATGCCGTTCGCGTGGGATCTCGTCAGCTTGGGGCTCGGCGCCGGATTGCTGTTGGTGGGCCTGGTGATGGTCACCTCGGCCTCGATGTCGATCGCCGCGCGGGATCTGCACGATCCGTTCTATTTCCTCGAGCGGCAGTTCGTGTTCGGCGCCGCCGGATTGATGTTCGCCTGGGTGGTCACGCGGGTGCCCACCGATTTTTGGGACCGGTACAGCCCGGTGCTGCTGTGCGTCGGGCTGCTGCTGCTGCTGCTGGTGCTGATCCCGGGCATCGGCGCCACCGTCAACGGCGCCCGCCGCTGGCTGCGGGTCGGCCCGGTCAATTTTCAGGTGTCGGAACTCGCCCGGGTGCTGGTGCTCTCCTGGGTGTGCAGTTACTGCGTGCGCAAGCGCGCGGAGCTCGAAACCACCCTGCCCGGACTGGTGAAGCCGGTGGCCGCGCTGGTGGTCGCCGCCTTTCTGCTGCTGTGCGAGCCCGACTTCGGCGCGGCCACGGTGCTGTTCGCGAGCGGATTCGCGGTGCTGTTCGTCGCCGGCGCACGGCTGCGCTACGTTTTCCTGCTGATTTCCGCGGTGGCGCTGGCATTCGTGGTGCTGGCGCTCAGCTCCGCGTATCGGCTGAAACGCATCTCCGGATTTCTGCATCCCTGGGACGATCCCTTCAACGGCGGCTTCCAGCTCACGCAGTCGTTGATCGCCATCGGCCGCGGTTCCTGGTTCGGGGTCGGCCTCGGCAGCAGCGTGCAGAAGCTCTTTTATTTGCCCGAGGCGCACACCGACTTCGTGTTTGCGGTACTCGCCGAGGAGTTGGGCCTGGTCGGCGTCGTCGGCGTCATCGTGCTGTTCATGGCGCTGGTGTGGCGCTCGTTTCAGATATCGCGCATGGCGGCGCTCGCGGGATTGCGCTTCCAGTCCTACCTCGCGCTGGCGTTCGGCGTCTGGCTGGGGCTGCAGGCGCTGGTGAACATCGGGGTCAACATGGGCGTGCTGCCGACCAAGGGCTTGACGCTGCCGCTGCTCAGCTACGGGCGCAGCAGCCTGCTGATCAGCCTCGCGTGGCTGGGGGCGGTGCTGCGGATCCATCACGAGGTCAAAGCAAGTTCGCGCTCCGCGGTGATGCGCATGCCGGGGTGCGCATGAATCGCTCCGCCGTGATGCGTATAGCCGGGCGCATGAATCGCTCCACCGTGATGCGTATAGCCGGGGGTGCATGTGCGTCTCTCTGCGCGGTGATGCGCATGCCGGGGGCGCATGAAAACTGAGGTGCACCCGTGAGCGAGGCCGCAACTGTGGAACGGCCCGTCCTCATCATGGCGGGCGGCACCGGCGGCCATGTGTTCCCCGCGCTCGCGGTGGCGCGGGTGCTGCGCGAGCGCGGTGTCGGCGTGATCTGGCTCGGCGTGCCCGGCAGCATGGAGTCGCGGCTGGTGCCGGCTAACGGCTTTCCGATCGAGTGGGTGCGCGTGGCGGGCATCCGCGGCAAGGGTCTGTCCACGCTGCTGCTCGCGCCGTGGCGCATCGCGCGAGCCGTGGCACAGGCCGCGCGGGTGCTGCGCCGGGTACGGCCGCGGTCGGTGTTGGGCGCAGGCGGCTACGTCAGCGGTCCCGGCGGCATCGCCGCGTGGCTGCTGCGGATTCCCTTGCTGATCCACGAACAGAACGCCATAGCCGGCATGACCAACCGCTGGTTGGCGCGCCTCGCCACGCTGGTGCTGGAAGCATTCCCCGGCAGTTTCGGTCCCCAGTTCCACGCAAGGACCATCGGCAATCCGGTGCGCGCCGACATCGCCGCATTGCCGGCGCCGCGGGCGCGCTTCGCGGGGCGCGGGCCGCGCCCGCACCTGCTGATTGTCGGCGGCAGTCAGGGGGCGCTGCGCCTGAACACGATCCTGCCGCAGGCGCTCGCCGGCGTCGACCCCACGATTCGGCCCGAAGTGCGCCATCAGACCGGCGAACGCGGGCTCGACGCGGCGCGCGCCGCCTACGCCGCGGCGCAGGTCGACGCGGACGTCACGCCCTTCATCGACGACATGGCGGCAGCCTATGCCTGGGCCGATCTCGCGGTGTGCCGCGCCGGCGCCATGACCGTCACCGAACTGCAGGCGGCGGGACTCGGCGCGATCTTCGTGCCGTTTGCCGCGGCCACCGACGATCATCAGACCCGGAACGCCGAGGTGATGGTCGAGGCGGGCGCGGCGCGCGTCATCCGGGAGCGCGATCTCAGCCCTGAGCGCCTGGCCGCGGCCATCGGTGAGCTGGTCGGGGATCGCGCGCAGCTGCTGCGGATGGCCGAGGCCGCGCGTGGCTCGCGGGTCATCGACGCGGCCGCGCAGCTCGCCGACCTGTGCATCGCCGCCGGAGCGCACGCATGAGCGAATGCATGACCGGGCGCCGAGCCATGGACGCGGCCGCGCAGTTCGCCCACCTGTGCATCGCCGGAGCGTACGCATGAACGAACGCATGACTGGACGCAGGGCCATGGACGGGCGCAGAGCCATGGACGGGCGCATGCGCCGAATCCACCAGATTCACCTGGTCGGCATCGGCGGCAGCGGCATGGGCGGCATTGCCGAAGTGCTGCTGAATCTTGGTTACGAAGTGCGTGGCTCGGATTTGAAGGCCAATGCGGTCACCGAACGTCTGGCGCGACTCGGGGTCACTATTTTTATCGGTCATGCCGCCGCGCAGTTGGGCGACGCCGACGTGGTGGTGGTGTCGAGCGCCGTCGACCGCGTGAATCCGGAGGTCGCGGCGGCCCTGGCGAAGCACATCCCGGTGGTGCCGCGCGCCGAGATGCTGGGCGAACTGATGCGCTTCCGCTATTCGATCGCGGTCGCCGGCACCCACGGCAAGACCACGACCACGAGCCTGGTGGCGAGCGTGCTGGCCGAGGGGGGGCTCGATCCCACGTTCGTGATCGGCGGGCGGCTCAAGAGCGCCGACAGCAACGCCAGGCTCGGCGCCGGCCGGTACCTGGTGGCCGAGGCGGACGAAAGCGACGCCTCGTTCATCCACCTGCAGCCCATGATCTCGATCGTCACCAACATCGACAACGATCACCTGGCGACGCACGACGGCGATTTCTCGCGCCTCAAACAGAGCTTCGTCGATTTTCTGCACAACCTGCCGTTCTACGGACTCGCGGTGCTGTGCAGCGACGATGAGCATGTGCGCAGCATTCAGGGCAGGGTGGCGCGGCCGTTCGTCACCTACGGGTTTGCGCCCGACGCCGACGTGCGCGCCGTCGACGTGGTGCGCGACGGACTGCGATCGAGCTATCGGGTGGTGCGCGAGGGCCACGAGGCAATCGACATCACCCTCAATCTGCCCGGCCGCCACAATGTGCTCAATTCGCTGGCGGCGGTCGCGGTGGCCACCGAACTCAACATACCCGCGGCGGCGATTCAGCGCGCCCTCGCTCAGTTTCAGGGCATCGAGCGGCGCCTGCAGCAGCTCGGCGAGATTCACTGGGCGGGCGGCCACGCCCTGATCGTCGACGACTACGGCCATCATCCGACCGAGATCGCGGCGACACTCGATGCCGTGCGGCAAGCGTGGCCCGGGCGGCGGCTGGTCATGGTTTTTCAGCCGCACCGCTACACCCGCACCCGCGACTTGCTGGACGACTTCGCACGCACCTTGAGCGAGTGCGACGTGCTGCTGGTGACGGAGGTGTATGCGGCCGGCGAGTCCCCGATCGCGGGCGCAGACGGCCGTGCCATCTGCCGCGCGGTGCGTACGCGCGGCCTCAAAGAGCCGGTGTTCGTCGAGCGCGTCGACGAACTGGCTGAAGTGTTGCGCACCATATTGCACGACGGGGACGTGGTGCTCACCCTGGGAGCGGGCAGCATCGGCGCCGTCGCGCAGGACCTGAAGAGCCGCTTCGCGGCGGGAGCGGCGGCATGAAAGCGCGGCGCAGGATCAGCGCGCTTGCGCAGGCCATACACAGCCGGTCGGCGGCGGGAGCGGCGGCATGAACGCGCGGGGCCGAGTGGGTCTGGCGCCTGAATTCGCCACACGGGTGTTGCTCGACGTGCCCATGTCGAAGCACACCTCGTGGCATGTCGGCGGCCCGGCGGACATGTTTTTCACGCCGCGCGATGCGGCGGACCTGTCCGCCTTCATGCGGCAGCTGCCGCCGGATCTGCCGATGCTGTGGATCGGTCTCGGCAGCAATCTGCTGGTGCGAGACGGCGGCATCCGCGGCGCCGTGATCTCGACCCACGGCGCGCTGGGCGCGCTCGAGCGGCTGAGCGCGACCCGGATTTACGCGGCGGCCGGCGTGCCGTGCGCGCGCATCGCGAGACAGTGCGTCAAGTGGGGGCTGGGGCCTGCAGAATTTTTCGCCGGCATTCCCGGCACACTGGGCGGCGCGCTCGCCATGAACGCCGGTGCCTGGGGCGGCGAGACCTGGCGCCACGTCATCGACGTCGACGTCCTGGATCGCGCGGGCGTGCGGCACACGCGCGCCGCGGCCGAGTACGACATCGGCTATCGCCGCGTGACGGGGCCGGCGCACGAGGGCTTCATCGGCGCCCGGCTGGAGTTCGAACGCACGCCCGGCGTTCGTCCGGAGGCGATTCGCGACCTGCTCGACAAGCGCAGGCTGACGCAGCCCATCGGCGAATGGAGCTGCGGATCGGTGTTCACCAATCCGCCCGGCGATCACGCCGCGCGGCTGATCGAGAGTGCAGGGCTCAAGGGGCTGCGCATCGGCGAGGCGTCGGTGTCGGAGAAGCACGCCAACTTCATCATCAATCATGGCACCGCGCGTGCCGCCGACGTCGAGGCGCTGATCGTGGAGGTGCAGCGCCGCGTCGCCGAGGTTCATGGGACCGAGCTCCACACCGAAGTGCGCATCGTGGGAGTGCCGGCATGAGCCTGTCGGCACTGATCCGCATTGTGGCAGCACGCATGAGCTTGTCGATGCTAGTGCGCATGCTGGGAGTGCCGGCATGAGCTTGTTGATACTCAAGCCCGGTCTGCGGCGCGCCGCCTCGGCCGCGGAATTCGGCAAGGTCGCGGTGCTGCTGGGCGGCGACTCCAGTGAACGCGAGATCTCTTTGTTGAGCGGCGGGGCGGTGTTGGCGGCGTTGCTGCGCCGGGGCGTGGACGCGCATGCCTTCGACCCGAAGGACCGGCCGCTGCAAGCTTTGGTAAGCGAGCACTTCGACCGCGCGTTCATCATCCTGCACGGACCGGGCGGCGAGGACGGCCTGATGCAGGGCGCGCTCGAGTGGCTTGGCATTCCGTACACCGGGAGCGGCGTGCTCGCCTCGGCGCTCACCATGGACAAGCTAAAGACCAAGCGCGTGGTGGTCGGCGCGGGCCAGGTGGCGCCCGAGTACGCCGTGTTGCAGAGCCCGGCCGATCTGCCGCCGGCCCTCGCGCGCATCGGCTTGCCGCTGATGGTCAAGCCCGCCTCGCAGGGCTCGAGCGTCGGCATCACCAAGGTGAAAAACGCCGCGCAACTGGCCGACGCCTACGCCGAAGCGCGCGCCGTCGATCCCATCGTGTTCGCCGAACGCTTCGTCACCGGCGATGAATACACGGTCGGCGTGCTGCACGACCGCGGCCTGCCGTCGATCCGCATCCAGCCCGCCACCGAGTTCTACGACTATCAAGCCAAGTATTTTCGCGACGACACGCAGTACCACTGTCCGAGCGGGCTCGACGCCCAGGCCGAGTCCGACTTGCAGGCGGCCGCGCTGGCGGCGTTCCGGGTGACGGATTGCCTCGGCTGGGGCCGCGTCGATTTCATGCGCGACGCTGCGGACGGGCGATTCTACTTCATAGAAATAAATACCACGCCCGGCATGACCGATCACAGTTTGGTCCCGATGGCCGCCCGCCAGTCGGGCCTCGACTTCGACGAATTGGTATGGCGCGTGCTCGAGAGCAGTTTCTTGCGGGAGCGCAAATGAACCTTTTGGCGTCGCGCGTGTTCGAGAGCAGCTGCCTGTGGGTGCGCAAATGAACCTCAACCGGCTGCTGAGGCGCAACCGCTTCAAGAACAAACCCAAGGTGCAGAGGCAGCCGTGGAGCCTGCCCCGATTCCTCGTCGCGTGGCGCCTGCAGGCGCGCCGCGCCGGACTGTTGCTGGTGCTGGCCGCCGGCCTGGCGGCGCTCACGTGGGCGCTCGACCGGCCGGTGCGCGTCGTCTCGATCGACGGCAGCTTCCAGCGCGTCTCCCCGGGGGAGATCGAAAAAGCCGTGGCGCCCTTCAGCCGGGCGGGATTCATGTCGGCGAACCTCGACGACATCGAGCGCGCGGTGGAGGCGCTGCCCTGGGTGGAGCATGCGCGCGTGCAGCGCGACTGGCCCAACGGGCTGCGCGTGACCGTGACCGAGCAAATCGCTGCCGCGCGCTGGGGCGAGTCGGGTCTGCTGAATACGCGCGGCGAACTGTTCGTGAGATCCGCGGCGCATGTGCCGGCGGAACTGCCACGCCTGAGCGGTCCCGACGGCACGGAGTCGCAGGTCGCGCAGCGCTATCTGTCGCTGCAGGGACGCATGCTCGAGGCGGGCCTGCGAATCGCCGCGCTGCGACTCGATGAGCGGGGCGCCTGGGAAATGGACTTGGACAGCGGCGTCACGGTGCGCCTGGGGAGGCGCGACGTCGACGCACGCATCGACCGCTTCATCCGCACCGCATCGCAAGTGGTCGCGCACCGCCTGGGCGAGATCGCCTACATCGACATGCGCTACTCGAACGGCTTCGCCATCGGCTGGCGCAATCCCTCGGCCCCGGCCCCGGCCGCGCCGAAGCAAGATACCGACGCGTAGGGCCGACAGAAATGCCGAAGCGTTCCGATCGAAATCTATTGGTGGGGCTGGACATCGGCACCAGCAAGGTGGTCGCCATCGTCGGCGAAATCAAGACCGACGGCGCGCTCGAGATCATCGGCATCGGCAGTCATCCGTCGCGCGGCCTGAAGAAGGGCGTGGTGGTCAACATCGAATCCACCGTGCAATCGATTCAGCGCGCGGTGGAGGAGGCCGAATTGATGGCGGGCTGCGAGATTCACTCGGTGTACGCCGGTATCGCCGGCAGCCACGTGCGCAGCCTCAATTCCCACGGCATCGTCGCCATCAAGGACAAGGAGGTGGTGCAGGGCGACGTCGAGCGCGTCATCGACGCGGCCAAGGCCGTCGCGATCCCCGCCGACCAGAAGATCCTGCACGTGCTGCCGCAGGAATACATCATCGACAGCCAGGAAGGCATCCGCGATCCGATCGGCATGTCTGGGGTGCGCCTCGAGGCCAAGGTGCACATCGTCACCGGCGCCGACAGCGCGGCGCAGAACATCGTCAAATGCGTGCAGCGCTGCGGGCTTGCGGTCGATGACATCGTGCTCGAGCAGCTCGCCTCGAGCTACGCGGTGCTCACCGAGGACGAGAAGGACCTGGGCGTGTGCGTGGTCGACATCGGCGGCGGCACCACCGACATCGCGGTGTTCGGCGGCGGCGCGATCCGCCACACCGCGGTGATTCCGATCGCCGGCGATCAGGTCACCAACGACATCGCCGTGTCCATGCGCACGCCGACGCAGTACGCCGAAGACATCAAGATCAAGTACGCCTGCGCGCTGTCGCAGCTGGCCAACCCCGACGAGACCATCGAAGTGCCGAGCGTCGGGGACCGCCCGCCGCGGCGCCTGGCGCGCCAGACCCTCGCGGAGATCGTCGAGCCGCGCTACGAGGAATTGTTCGGCTTGATCCGCGACGAGCTGCGGCGTGCCGGCCTCGAGGAGCAGGTGGCGACCGGCATCGTGCTCACCGGCGGCAGTTCCAAGATGGAGGGCGCCGTGGAGCTCGCCGAGGAGGTGTTCCACATGCCGGTGCGTCTCGGCATTCCGCAGTACGTGAGCGGCCTGGCGGAGGTGGTGAGCAATCCGATTCACGCCACCGGCGTCGGGCTGCTGCTCTATGCCAAAGGCAACCTGGAGATGCAGCATGCGCCGGCGCCGCTGCTCGGCGGCGGGATGAAGTCGGTGTTCGAGCGGATGAAGGCCTGGTTTGCAGGCAATTTTTAATTTTAACGCGATGCGTTGGACGGCGAGTGTTCATAAACGAAGGAGTACTGGAATGTTCGAACTGATGGATTCGTATAGTCAAAGCGCCATCATCAAGGTGCTGGGCGTGGGCGGCGGCGGCGGCAATGCCGTCTCGCACATGGTCCAAGCCGGCCTCGAGGGCGTGGATTTCATCTGCATCAATACCGATGCGCAGGCGTTGAAGCACTCCAAGGTGCGCACGGCGCTGCAGATCGGCTGCAACATCACCAAGGGCTTGGGCGCGGGCGCCGATCCCGAGGTCGGCCGGCAAGCCGCCATGGAAGACCGGGACCGCATCATCGAGCTCATCGAGGGCTGCGACATGCTGTTCATCACCGCCGGCATGGGCGGCGGCACCGGAACGGGCGCTGCTCCGGTGGTGGCGCAGGTCGCCAAGGAACTCGGCATCCTGACGGTGGCCGTGGTCACCAAGCCGTTCGAAATGGAGGGCAACAAGCGCTCGCGCGTGGCCGATCAGGGCATGCTGGAGCTGTCGAAATTCGTCGACTCGTTGATCACCATTCCGAACCAGAAGCTGCTGTCGGTGCTCGGCAGCACCACCACGCTGCTCGACGCCTTCAAGGCGGCGAACACCGTGCTGCAAGGTGCGGTGCAGGGCATTGCCGAACTCATCACGCGGCCCGGCTTGATCAACGTCGATTTTGCCGATGTGCGCACCGTCATGTCCGAGACGGGCATGGCGATGATGGGCTCGGGCAGCGCGGCGGGTGAGGATCGGGCGCGCGAGGCGGCAGAGGCAGCGATCTCGAGCCCCCTGCTCGAGGACATCAATCTCGCGGGCGCGCAGGGCATCCTCGTCAACGTGACCGCCGGAATGGACCTGTCCATCGGCGAATTCCAGGAAGTGGGCAACGTCATCAAGCAGTTCGCTTCCGATGAGGCGACGGTGGTCGTAGGGACGGTGATCGATCCCGACATGGCCAACCAGATCCGGGTCACGGTGGTGGCCACGGGATTGGGCAAGCCCGTGGCGCGGGCGGCCCCGCTGCCGGCTGCCGCGGCGATCGCGCCGCCGCTCACCATGCGGGTGGTTCGGCCGCGCTCACCCATGGCGCCCACCGACTACGCCATGTTGGATAAGCCCACCGTGCAGCGGCAGCGGGTGATGGGCGAGGGGACACGCGAAGTCGAAACGGAAGATCTGCTGGACATACCGGCGTTTCTGCGCCGGCAGGCGGATTGACTTCAGAAATTGGCGCCCGGCCGTCTCCCACGGGCGCCGGTTTGCCGCCGAGACGCATCGTCGTGTTCGGCACGATGGCTCTCGCGCTCGGCTTGCGGCTCGCGCAACTCTCGAGTGCGATGCAAAGTCCGCTGCGCTACCAGCCCGGACCGGATGAAGAGTACTACCTGCGATTCGGTCAAGCGGTGGCTGCCGGCGTGGGTCAGGACAGCCCTGAGTTCACTTTCATGGACCCCGCCTACGGATATCTGCTGGGCGCGGTTTTCAAACTGACCGGCGACAGCTTGTTTGCCGTCTACGCGCTGCAATGCCTGCTGGATACGGCGACCGCCTTCGGTCTCGTGGTCATCGGTGCGTCGTTGGGCCACCGCCGGGCCGGCCTCTACGGCGCGCTACTCTATGGATTGGCATCGACTGCCATCCTGTTCTGTACGACGCTGCTCAAGGAGGTGTGGGTCACCGCGTTCATGACCTGGTGGGTGGCGGCGGCGCTTGTCGCCATTCGCTCGCAGCGAAAACTGGTTTGGCTGGCATTCGGAGTCTACTGCGGCATCGGGATCGGGTTGCGGTCGACTCTGCTGCTGATGTCGATCATGGCGCTGTTGCTACCCGGGTTCGGCGCCGCGCGATCCCGCGCGACGTGGCTGCGCAACGCGGCGCTCATCGTGTGCGGCGTGGTGCTCGCGGTGCTGCCGTGGTCGTTGCGCAACCACGCGGCGTACGGCAGCCTCTCGCCCTTGCCGCACAACGGCGGTGTGGTCCTGCATCAGGTGTACAACGAGGGCAACCCCGACTCGGCGATCTGGATCCCGGATTTCGTGAGCTATTTGGATCCCGGCGAGATCTGGCGGGGTTACGCGCAGGAAGCGGCCCGGCGTGAGGGGCGCACGCTATCGCCGCCGCAAGTGGATCAGTACTGGGAGGCACAGGCGCTCGAGTTCATCCGGCAGCATCCCGCCCTGGTGCTGCGCGATATGGGGCGCAAGGCGGTCAAGTTTCTGTCCGCCACCGAAATTCCCATCAACCGCTCATTGCCGGAGGAAGCCATGTTCTCGCCGGTGCTGCGCTGGCTTCCGGCGCCGGCGCCGTGGCTGCTGGCGATGGGGATCGTCGGGTTGCTGTGGCTCATATCTCAAGACCGGCGCGGCGGGATTGTGGCCGTACCCATCGTTATTTCAATCTTGACGGTGGTCCTGTTTTGGGCTGAGGACCGGTTTCGCCTGCACTGCCTGCCGATGTTGGCGCTGTGTTCGGGTGTGTGGCTCGAACGGCTTACGGCCGATGTCCTCGAGAATCGCAAGGCCAAGGTGTTCGTCCTCGGGGGGGCGGCGGGACTCCTCGGCGCCGCGTCGGTTGCGCTGGGCAGCGCCAACCCGGCGCCGCCCATGCGCTGGGATCACATCGTCTGGGGCTATATCAAGATGGGCCGGATCGCGGAGGCGCGATCGCTGGCTGAGCGCGTCGCCGCCGAACAACCGGGCAACGGCGCCATCCTGGAAGCGCTGGGCTACACTGACGTCGTCCGCCAGGATTTCAGCGCAGCCGCCCAGGACTTCCAGCGCGCCATCGAAGCCCGGCCGCGATCGTATGTCGCCCATTACAACCTGGCCAAGGTGTTCCTCACTCTCGGCGACCGGGAAAGGGCGACAACCGAGGCGAGAATCGCCGTCGGTCTGCATCCTACGGAGGATTACCAGGCGCTCCTCGACCAGATCCAGTCTCACAAGTAATGCCTAGTTCAGGCATTTCGGGTGCCCTGTGGTACCTTTGTCACGTTACATAGCCCGGTTTTCTATTTCATGTTGCAGCAGAGAACGCTCAAGAATTCGATACGCGCCACCGGAGTGGGGCTGCATACGGGCAAAAAGGTCCTCATGACCCTGCGGCCGGCGGCCCCTGATACCGGAATCGTTTTTCGCCGCACCGACCTGGAGCAACCGGTCGATATCAAGGCGCACGCCGAGAACGTCGGCGATACGACCATGGGGACGACGCTGCAGCGCGGCAACGTGAAAGTTTCGACGGTCGAGCACTTGCTGTCGGCGCTGGCGGGCCTCGGCATCGACAACGCCCTGGTGGAGGTGAGTTCGGGCGAGGTCCCCATCATGGACGGCAGCGCCGGACCCTTCGTGTTCCTGCTGCAATCGGCCGGGATCGAGGAGCAGAGGGTGCCCAAGCGCTTCACGCGCATCCTCGAAAGCCTGCAGGTTGAAGACGGCGACAAGTGGGCACGCTTCGATCCGTACAACGGCTTCAAGGTGAACTTCGAGATCGAGTTCAATCACCCGACTTTCAAGAAGCATTCCCAGGTCGCGACGATGGATTTCTCGACCACCTCGTTCCTGCGCGAGGTGAGCCGCGCGCGCACCTTCGGTTTCATGCGCGACTTGGAGAGCCTGCGCGCGCGCAATCTGGCGCTCGGCGGCAACCTGGATAACGCCATCGTGCTCGACGACTATCGGGTGCTGAACGAGGACGGCTTGCGCTACGAGGACGAGTTCGTGAAGCACAAGATTCTCGACGCCATCGGCGATCTGTATCTGCTCGGACACAGCTTGATCGGCGAGTTCAGCGGCTACAAATCCGGCCATGGATTGAACAACAAACTGTTGCGCACGCTGATCAGCCGGCAGAGCGCATGGCAGGAAGTGACCTTCGAGAGTCTGGCCGACGCCCCCATCTCCTACGTGGCCGCGGCGGCTGCCCGGGCTTGAAGGCGGGCCCCGCCTTGCCGCCAACCCGGACGCGCCACCTGAACGCTGGCTGGCTGAAACGCCGAAGTCAATTTGCGACGTGCCTGGCGCGGCCGCCCCACGCATTACTTGCCGTCGGCGGGGTGACTCGCGCAACGGTACAACCGCAGAGGATTGTATTCCCCTGAGGCGGAAGCAGGCGGGTTCTCCGCTGCGCCCGGCGGTCCCGCGGATTCGCCCGCGAGACCCGCGGACCCTTGCCGCAGGTCCTCCCCCGAGGCCGCCATGATGGCCAGCGGCGGAACCCCCAAGTCCGCGCCGGTGACCAGGTAATCGAACACCGCGAGCCGACAGGCGCCTAGAAGCTGTTGCACCGTCAGTCGCGGACCCGGCGAGGCCCAACTCAGAAATTCCTGTGGAGCGATCACGGATTGCAGTTCGAGCGCTCGGCGTTGCAGTTCGAGCGCGGTCGTTCTCGAGAACACGATGCCGGCACTCTGCATCGGCGAGAGGTAACTGGGCCGATCGAGGAGCAGCCACGCCCCGAACGGCGAGTCGGGCCAAAACACCTGCGCGCCGGGCGGGATGGCGGCGCGCCACGGCGCGAAGTCGGCGATGCGCTCGGGGGGAAACTCCCGATGGGTCCATTGCGCCCAGGTCTGCGGCAGGAGTGCCAAAGCGGCGGCGGCCGCGAGCAGCGCCAGGGCCTTGAGGCCGATGCGGCCGCCGGGCGCGCGCATCAGCCACCACGCCAGCGCGATGGCGCCGAGCGGCGCGCTGCCGTCGTGTGCGAAGCTAATGGCGAGCCGTTGCCACCGGGGCATCTGCAGCTCGAGGTAATGTTCGTCCGTGAACACGAGATTGCTCGCGATGCGCCAGACCAGTGCGAGGGCAAGCAGGGCGAGGGCTCCAAAGACGATCCAGCGCGTCTCGCTCGGCTTGAACCACCGCGAAGCGCCCGTGGACGCTACGGCCGCGACGGCACTGAAGAGCGAAAATGCGTTATCACCGAAGATCCACGCGGCGGCCAGCAGCAGCGCGGTGATCCGGCCTCTGTGCTCCGGTATTGCGCAGGTCTGCAGAATCGCGGGCAACATCAGCGCGGCGGTCGCGATGCCGAGCCATTGCCAGCGCCATGGCTGCAATTGAGTCACCCACACGAGATGCAGTTCATCGCAGCCTATGAATGAGAGCAGCAGGCCGCCGGCGGTGGTCAGCAGCGCGGCCTGGCAGAGCAGGCGCGCTCGATCGCCGGGCAGCCTCCTGACGCCGACGGCGAGGGTCGCGAGCGTCACGGCGACGCGGCCCCAGTCATCGATGGTCCAGTTGGACAGAAACAGATAGGGACATCGCTCGCGCACCAATTGCAGCCATAGCGGATCGAATGACATCAAGGATGGCGCGAGCAACGCGGAACCGGCTGTCAGCAGGGTTGCCGCGCCCAGAATCGCGACGCCCGCGCGCGGGCGCGGAGCGATCACGTATTGGCAGACCAGCGCAGCGGCGCCGGCGGCGGCCATGAGCGGATGCAGCATACCGGCCAGCAACAGGAGCGTCAGCGCCGGCCAATGCCGCTGTCGCAGCGCGGCGGCCAGGGCGGCGAGCACCAGCGCCTCCGCCGCCATGCGGGGCGTGAGGAATTGCTCGACGCAGGCAAAGATCCGATCCGTCCCGTAGTCCCCCGGAATGGCGGCCAGCACCGCGACACCGAGCAGCGCCAGCCGGGGGGCCAGCGCCGAGCGCGCCAGGAACCACGCACCGGCGAAGAGTGCGACTTGCGAGGCCAGCGTGAGCAGCGCGGCTGCCCAATCGGGGCCCCAAAGCCGGATGAAGGCCTCGTAGAGCGGGCTGAATATTGTGAAGCTATCCTGCGAGCCGAAGCGCAGAAACACATCCTGCGAGAGAGAACCCGGGTGCAAGCGGCTGAGCGCCTGCAAGGTGTACAGGCGGGCGTCGTGAAACAGCCCCCGGTAGCCATGGGACAGGGTCCAGAACACCTCACACAGCAGTAGCGGCACCAGGGCATCGAGCATCCGGGGCCCACCGGTCCGCTCCTCGGTTGTCGAAACATCCGCGCTGATACCAAGCATCAGTACATTATGTCGTCCCGGACTCGCTCGGAATGGGCGGTACCACGCGAATCCGAACGCCCATGACCTCGAGTCCGAGGGGGCCCACCGCTTTGCGCGCGGCTTCGGAGAAATACCGGATGCGCGATGCCCACACGGCAGCGTCCACCCCGATGGTCAATCGGCCCTGGCTTACGCCGGCGCTGACGACGGCCAGGGCGAGCCGGGCGGGCAGGGCCGCGCGTACGGCGTCGACCACCCTGGCCCGCTCCGCGGAGCGGACCTTGAGCGAGCTGAGTTTGTTTCCGGTTCGTGACATTAAGTCACTGACACTTCTGGGGTTTTGCATTACTGTGCATTCACGGCGATTGGCATGGCAGGCAACCCATCCGGAAATCCTTGTTTCGGGTCAGGTTTCTGCATAGTCTACCCTTTAGGGTAGTGGCGCACCGATTTGCAGCGCGATGGCGGTCAGGATCGTTTTATGAATGTCATTTTTGTCGGCCGCAATTCCGGGCGGGTAAAGCAATTCGACCTGCGTCATCCGCTGGTGGTGTCGGCGGCGGCGCTGATGGCGTTGCTCATCGTGGGCGGTGCGTTTTCCATCGGACTCGGCTTGGGCGCGCGCCATGGCGTCAATCCCATCAATCAATTGGGCAATTGGTCGGCGGACCTGCTGCGTCAGCAAGCGCAGATCGAGGATCTGCGGCGCGTGCTGCAAGAGAAGGTCAACGCGCTGGCGCTGCGCGTCGGGCAGATGAACGCCAACGTGATCCGCGTCAATGCGCTAGGCAAGCGCCTCACCCGGATGGCCAATCTGGACGACGGCGAATTCGATTTCGCCAACCCTCCGCCCCTGGGCGGCGCGGACAGCGGCGCCGATGGTCAGCCCGTGCAAATCCCGAATCTCACCGCCATGGTCGATGATCTTCAGGGCCAGCTTTCGAGCCGCGAACAGCAGTTGGGTGTGCTGGAGAACTTGATTCTGACGCGGGAACTCAATAAGCAGGTGTATCCGGAGGGGCGACCGGTTCAGGACGGGTGGATTTCTTCGTACTTCGGCCGCCGGGCGGACCCCTTCACCGGTTATTCTGCCGTCCACAAGGGCCTCGACTTTGCCGCACCCGAAGGCACCAAAGTGACGTCGGTCGCCGCGGGCCTCGTGACCTTTGCGGGCGAACGCGCGGGGTACGGCGAAACGGTCGAGATCAACCACGGGAATGGACTCGCAACCCGCTACTGCCACAATGAGAAGGTGCTGGTCAAACCGGGCGACATGGTGCGCAAGGGCCAGGAAGTCGCCCTCATGGGTTCGACCGGACGATCCACCGGACCGCATCTGCACTTCGAAGTGCTGAAGAACGGCACCCAGGTCGATCCGCTGCGTTTCATCGGCGAGGATCGTTGACGCGTTGAGGCCGTTGGGGCGTTGAGGGGGTTGCATCCGCGGCAGCGACGAAAAGACGCGGCCACCACAGCGGGCCCGGCGTGTGTTCCACCGCAGCGACGACGTCCCTAACTCCGACAGGCTGCCAGGTCCGACTGGCTCCTGGCTTGGGCTCTTGAATTCGAAACGATTTCCCGCACGTCAGGTCTATCCGTACAATAACGAGTTTTCTCAAGGACCCTGCGCGTGTGGAAGCTTCTGACGCAAGTATTTGGCAGCCGTAACCAGCGCCTGGTCAAGGAACTCAGCCGCACGGTCGCGGCGGTGAATGCGCTCGAAGCGGGCCTCACCGCACTGCAAGACGAGCAATTTCCGGACAAAACCCAGGAGCTCAAAGCGCGTTTTGCGGCCGGCACGCCGCTCAACGATCTGGTCGCCGAAGCCTTCGCGCTGGTGCGCGAGGCGTCGCGCCGGCGGCTGGGGATGCGGCACTTCGATGTGCAGCTGATCGGCGGTCTCGCGCTGCACGCCGGCAAGATCGCCGAAATGCGCACCGGCGAGGGCAAGACCCTCATGTCCACGCTGCCGGCGTACCTGAATGCACTCACCGGCGACGGCGTGCACGTGGTCACCGTCAACGAATACCTCGCGCAACGCGATTCGGAGTGGATGGGCCCGGTGTTCCGTTTCCTCGGCCTCACCGTCGGCGTCATCAAGAATGCGCAGTCACCCGACGAGAAGCGCGCGGCCTATGCCTGCGACATCACCTACGGCACGAACAACGAATTCGGTTTCGACTACCTGCGCGACAACCTGGCGTTCCGCCTGGAAGACCGCGTCCAGCGAAAGCTCTCCTTTGCGATCGTCGATGAGGTCGATTCGATCTTGATCGACGAGGCGCGCACGCCGCTGATCATTTCCGGACCCGCCGAAGAGAGCACGGAGCTGTACCTCAAGATCAACGCGTTGATCCCGCGCCTGACCCGGCAGAAGACCGAAGACGGACCCGGCGATTACGCCGTGGACGAGAAGACCAAGCAGGCCACCCTCACCGAGGACGGGCATCAGAAGGTCGAGGAGCTGATGGCGGAAATCGGTCTGCTGCGCGACGGCGAAAGTCTGTACGACGCCACCAATATCCGCCTCATGCATCACTTGAATGCGGCGCTGCGCGCGCATGCCTTGTACAAGCGCGACGTCGAGTACATCGTGCGCCACGGCGAGGTGATCATCGTCGATGAATTCACCGGCCGCACCATGCAGGGACGGCGCTGGTCGGATGGCCTGCACCAGGCGGTCGAAGCGAAGGAGGGGGTGAAGGTCCGCGAGGAGAACCAGACGGTCGCCTCCATCACTTTCCAAAACTACTTCCGCCTGTACGCGAAATTGTCGGGTATGACCGGTACGGCGGACACCGAGGCCTTCGAATTCCAGCAGATCTACGGACTCGAAGTGGTGGTGATCCCGACCCACAAGCCGATGATCCGCAAGGATAAATCGGATCTCGTGTTCCTGTCCGAGCAGGACAAGTTTCAGGCGATTCTCGAGGACATCCAGGATTGCGTGAAGCGCGACCAACCGGTGCTGGTCGGTACCACGTCGATCGAGACTTCGGAACGGCTGGCCAAGCTGCTCCAAAACGCGAACATTCCGCACGAAGTACTCAACGCGAAGCAGCATGAGCGCGAAGCGCACATCGTTGCCGAGGCCGGCCGCCCCGGCGCGATCACCATCGCCACCAACATGGCGGGCCGCGGTACCGACATCGTGCTCGGCGGCAGCCCGCAGACGCAGATCGACGCGCTCGAGAACCCCAATGAAAGCGAGCTGAAGCAGATCCACGACGACTGGCGCAAGCGCCATGAGCAAGTGGTTGCCGCCGGCGGTTTGCACATCGTCGGCACCGAGCGCCACGAATCGCGGCGCATCGACAATCAGCTGCGCGGCCGCTCCGGGCGCCAGGGCGACCCGGGATCGAGCCGGTTTTATCTGTCGCTCGAAGATAATCTGATGCGTATTTTCGGCGACCCGACGCGCATGAAGGCGCTCATGACCCGCGTGGGCATGAAAGCGGGCGAGGCGATCGAGAGCGGCATGCTGACGCGGCAGATCGAACGGGCGCAGCGGCGCGTCGAGCAGCACAACTTCGATGCCCGCAAGCAGCTGCTCGAATATGACGACGTGGCCAACGATCAGCGGCGCGTCATCTACCAGCAGCGCACCGATCTCATGAGCGCCGAGGATGTGTCCGAGGCCATCAAGGGGATCCGCGAGGACGTGGTCGCGCAATTGGTGGATCAATACGTGCCGGGCGGCGCACCGGAAGAGCAATGGGACGTACCCGGCTTGGCGCAAGCCATCGAACGGGAATTCGGGCCCGCGCTGCCGATCGACGTTTGGCTGAAGGCCGAGGAAGCCGGCGACGGCTCGCAAGTGCGCGGTCAGATCGTCGCGGCATTGGAGCAGGCCTACGACCAGAAGCAGGCCGGCATCGGCCCGCAGGTGATGCGCTACATCGAAAAGGAAGTGATGCTGCGCACCCTGGATCAACACTGGCGTGAGCACCTCGCGGCGATGGACTACATGCGGCAGGGAATTTTTCTGCGCAGCTACGCCCAGAAGAACCCGAAGCAGGAATACAAGCGCGAAGCCTTCGAACTGTTTTCCGCGATGCTGGATCGCATCAAGTTCGACACCGTGACGACGGTGTCGAAGATCCAAGTGCGCAGCCAGGAGGAGATCGAGCGCGAAGAGCTCGAAAGGCAGCGGCGCCTCGCGCGGGCGCTGCAGGCGCAGCATGCCGAGGCGATCTCGCCCATCCAAGCTCCAGCATTGGCGGAAGCCGCCGGCGCTGAGCTGCCGGATCCGGCCGGCGGCCAGGTCATGGAAATGGAGCCCCGATCGGCGGCACCGCCCGCGGCGCCGTTCGTGCGCCAAGTGCCCAAAGTCGGCCGCAACGAGCCCTGCCCGTGCGGATCGGGCCGCAAGTACAAACACTGCCACGGCGCTCTGCAGCAAGCGAGCGGTTGAGCGCCGCGAGCCGCAGCGTCGTTCACGTCGTTGCCGGTGCGGTGACCGACTCGGCCGGCCGCGTGTTGATTGCGCAGCGGCCGGCCGGCAAACACCTGGCAGGCGGCTGGGAATTCCCCGGCGGGAAACTCGAGCCGGGCGAGGAGCGCGCGTCAGGCCTGGCACGGGAATTGCGCGAAGAACTCGGGATCACCATCCATCATCCGAGGCCGCTGATTCGCGTGCGGCACTCTTATCCTTCGCGGGAGATCCTGCTCGACCTGTGGGTGGTGAGGAGTTACGAGGGCTGTCCCGCGGGTCTCGACGGACAACCCCTGCGTTGGTGCTCCGCGGACGAGCTGGCGGCGGCGGACCTGTTACCGGCGGACAAGCCCGCCGTGCGGGCGCTGCGCCTGCCGGAGAGGCTGACGCATACAGCCACGGCTGTTTACCGCGTTTACGGCTCGATTGGCGACCCAATGCGCGAGGCAGGGGTGGGACACGGGACAGGAGAGTTGGGGCGCGGGGCTACGGAGGGATGCTGTGGGGCTGAGGAGGACAGTCAGCCGGTGCACGCGGATTCGACGGGCGGGATGGTGAAGGCCTTCAACGGTGCGGGTGCCGGCGACACCGGACCCCTTCGGGGAGTGTTTTGCGATAGTGCCGCCGACGCCGAACTCGCGGCGAGCGCCGGCGTCGATTTCCTGGCGATGCGTGTCGCGCTCGCGGGGCATGAGTTGGCCGCATTGTGCCGCTCGGTCGCCGTGCCAGTGTTCGCCTTGAAGATATTGCCCTGGCAGGCATGGGCGCTCGGGGCCAGCGGCGTGAACGACATTGCTGAGACCCATGCACGGCACGGTACGACATAATCTGCTAGTTTTCCCGCGATGTTCAGCCCAATCGATCCGAAAGCCCAGCCTGCGTGCTTCGATGCGCTGGATCGAGCGGCGATCGCATACCTGTGCCTGCCCTTGTTTCTGTTCCTGGGGGGCTGGTTCCAATGGTGGGCCGCGCTGCCCTTGGTCGCCTGTGCCGCCTACGCATTGAGACCAGTGCTCGCCCCATGGCCCAAGAACGGGGGCTCATTCAAGGTAACGTGGCTGCAATTGGGCGTCGCCGTTGCGGTGGGCTGTGCCTGGGCGGTGCTGGGCGGCACCGATCACTGGGTGTTCGCCAATTCCGATTGGCACCTCCGCGACGCGGTTTTGCACGATCTGGTCGCCTCCCCTTGGCCGGTGGGCTACGGCTTGCTGGACGGCCGGGAAAGTCTATTGCGCGCATCGCTGGGTTTCTTCCTGCCCGCCGCGCTGGTGGGCAAGGCTGTCGGTTTGTCCGGCGCTCACTTGGCGATCCTCGCGTGGACGGCGGCAGGTGCCACATTGTTCCTGATACAAGTTTTGTCCCTCACCCGTTCGCGCCGAGGCAACACGGTCCTCGCAGCCGTTATCGTGGTGTTGTTCAGCGGGCTCGACATCATCGGCTGTCTGTTGAACGACGGGCCCCGCTTTCGCGCCGATTGGAACATCACGACCCACCTGGAATGGTGGGCCCAACTCTATCAATACTCTTCGATGACGACGCAGTTGTTCTGGGTTCCCAACCATGCCTTGGGCGGATGGCTTCTCATCGGGCTTTTGTACCGAGCGAATCGTGTTCCGCAACTCGACGCGACGTTGCCGATCCTATTCGTGGCCGTGGCATCGTGGTCGCCGCTGACGGCGATCGGCCTGGTGCCGTTCGTCGCTTGGAGAGTGGGCAGCACGATGATTCGAGAGGGTTCGCTGCGGCTGTTGCATCCCGCCGTGTGGGCACCGGCGTTCGTCGTCGGCATGGTCGTCGCGGCCTACCTCGCTCTCGATTTGGGTCGTATTCCAAGGAGCCTGCCGCTCGTGACTCAATCCGCCGCCGAAACGGGGCTGAACCTGCTGCAGCAGGCGCAGTTCTTCCTTCTCGAGGTGGGCTTTATCGGTGCAGCGGTGTTGGCCATGCGCCGCTCCAGCGACGTCATCATTGCGTTGTTGTTTCTGGCCGTTTTGCCCTTTGCATCCTTCGGTCCGGGCAACGACTTGGTGATGCGGGCGTCCATCCCCAGTCTCGCCGTGCTGACGATCGCCACCTGTCGAGTGCTGCTCGAAGAGAATACGGACAGCCGAAGCGGGCGCCAGAAGGCCATCATTTCGGGTTTGCTGATCATCGGTGCGATGACCCCGATAGCGGAAATCGCACGAGCGATCCTGCTGCCTGCCTGGCCGATCAATAAGCAGGCAACCGTTATTGGGGCGAGCTGCGATACGTACCCGCCGCATTACGTAGCGCGGCTCGGCGGCGAAGCGATCGGCCGGATTATGCGGCCCCCGAGCCAGATGCCGACGGGACCGCAGGGGCAGGATTCGTGCTTCAACCAGGCGGCCTTTCTGAAGAAGGGCGGAGTGCTCCGCCATTCACAGTCGCCGCACGCGTTGCAATAACCGAGGTAGCCGTGGCCAACATTGAATCGCCCGCACAGGTTGTGCCCTTGGATACGCTGCTCTCGGCCGGCAGTTTGTTCCTGGCGTCCGGGGGGCAGCCGATGATCGCGCTGTCGGACGTGGATGCCGATTGCCACATTCGCGTTGCTCCGGTCGTTGCTGCCGACAAGCTTGGCTCGGGGGTCGGTGTTGCGCTCGAAGCCGCCGACTTCGAGTCGGGCGGTATCTCGGGTTGGCTGCGATTGGACAGGGTCGGGTGGCAATTCATCGACGGCGAACAGTCCTTGGGATCGCTCAAAACGAAGGCCCTTGCCCGCGTGCATCGAGCGCTTTGTGCGCTGGAGGCGCGTGCCTACGCCGATCTGGCCCATGGCGCAACGGCGTTCGTTCCCGGGCGAACGCCGGTGCCGCCGGCCGGCAAGGTGATCGGCGCCCGAGAACTGGAACTGATGGTCGAGGCCTCGTTGGATGGATGGCTCACGGCAGGCCGCTTCAACGATGCGTTCGAACGCAAGCTCTCTGCCTATCTGGGGCGCAAATTTACGCGCACGACCAATTCCGGCTCGTCGGCGAATTTGCTGGCCATGACCGCATTGACCTCCCCTCTGCTCGGCGATCGCGCGCTGCGGCCGGGCGATGAGGTGATCACAGTCGCGGCGGGCTTTCCGACTACTGTCAATCCGACGCTGCAAAACGGCCTGACCCCGGTGTTCGTCGACGTGACGCTGCCGACCTACAACATCGACGCGTCGCGTATTGAGGCTGCGGTATCGCCCCGGACCCGGGCGATCATGATCGCGCATACGCTGGGCAATCCTTTCGATCTCGATACCGTGATGGAAGTGGCCCGGCGCCACGATCTGTGGGTGGTCGAAGACTGCTGCGACGCACTCGGTTCGACTTACCGCGGCCAGAAGGTCGGCACCTTCGGTCACGTGGGGACCTTGAGCTTCTATCCCGCGCATCACATCACCATGGGCGAGGGCGGCGCGGTGTTCACCGACGACGACCGCTTGCGGCGTGCGATCGAATCGATCCGCGATTGGGGCCGCGATTGCTACTGCGCCCCGGGTCGAGACAATACCTGCGGCAAGCGCTTCAAATGGCACCTGGGCGACCTGCCCGCGGGCTACGACCACAAGTACACCTACTCGCACCTGGGCTACAACCTGAAGATCACGGACATGCAGGCGGCGCTCGGGCTCGCCCAGATGGACCGCCTGGAATCCTTCATCGACGCTCGACGGCGCAACTTCCGGCATCTCAAGGCGCGGCTCGCGGGCCTTGCAGACCGTCTCTTGCTGCCCGAGGCAACACCCTCGAGCGATCCCTCCTGGTTCGGGTTTCCGATCACATTGCTGCCGCAGGCAAAGCAAACGCGCGAACAGCTGACCGGCTTCCTGGATCGCCACAAGATCGGGACGCGACTGCTGTTCGGCGGTAATCTGACCCGCCAGCCCTACTTCAGCGGCCGAAGCTTTCGCGTCAGCGGCGGCTTGGACGTGACCGACCAGATCATGGCGCGTACCTTTTGGATCGGCATTTATCCGGGACTCAGCACGGCGATGCTGGATTTCAGTGCCGACAAAATCATCGAGTTCATGGGAGCATGAAGACAATCCGATCCACCGAAGAGACCGAGCGCAGGGCACGCGAACTATGGCGCGCCGAGATGGATGAACTTCGGCAGACCGCGCAGTCAACCGCTCAGGGCGCCGCGGATGGGTTCTGCAGCGTGCTGTCCATCCTCGAGGACAGCGTGCGCCGGGAGGGCAAGATTTTGCTGTTCGGCAACGGCGGCAGCGCGGCGGATGCGCAGCATATCGCCGCTGAACTCGTGGTGCGCTACCGCAGCAATCGAGCGCCGATCGCCGCCGTCGCGCTGACGTCCGATACCTCGACACTCACCGCCTGCGCCAACGACCTGGGTTACGACAGCATATTCGAGCGTCAGATCGAGGCCATCGGACGCAAGGGCGACGTGGCCTTCGCCATTTCCACGTCGGGCCGAAGTGCAAACGTGCTGAACGGATTGCGCCGCGCGAGGAACATGGGGCTGCACACGGTGGGATTGTCCGGATGCACCGGCGGCGCCATGGGCGATCTGTGCGATTCCGTGATCTTGGTGCCGAGCTCAGTGACGGCGCGGATCCAGGAAATGCACATCGCGATTGGTCATATGCTCTGCAAGGCGTTGGAAGAGCAATTGGGGTTGATGTGACATGCCGATTCCGGACGCAGCGCGCGAGCAACGCGAGATCGGCGTTTTCCGACGTTTCGCCCGTGACGGCCATCGCGCGAACTGCGGCATGGTACCGGGTACGAATGACCGAATCGATGTCAACATGAAGGCCGAAACGCACGTTCGGGGAATGCGCGGCGCGTTAGACGGCCAATCTTCGAGGAGAATCATATGAACGTACAAATTGCCGGTCGGACGGTGGGCTCGGGGAATCCATGCTTCGTCGTCGCGGAGATCGGGATCAATCACAACGGTGACATCGGCATCGCCAAGAAACTGATCGATGTGGCGGCTGCCTGCGGCTGCAATGCCGTGAAGTTCCAGAAACGCACCGTCGAAGTGGTCTTCAGCGCCGAAGAGCTCCAACGTCCGCGCGAGAGTCCGTTCGGCGACACCAACGGGGAGCTGAAGCGCGGCCTCGAATTCGGCAAGGCGCAGTACCAGCAAATCGATGCGCATTGCAAGGCAAAGGGCATTCCCTGGTTCGCGTCGCCCTGGGACGAGGCCTCGGTGGATTTCCTCGAGCAGTTCGACGTGCCCTGCCACAAAGTGGCCTCCGCCAGTCTGACTGACGATGGTCTGTTGCGTCACATTCGCAAGACCAGGAAGCCGGTGATTCTGTCGACGGGGATGAGCACCATGGCACAGATCGACCACGCGGTCGAGGTCTTGGGCCGGCACGATCTGGTCGTGCTTCACGCCACCAGTACCTACCCGGCGCAGTACGATGAGCTCAATCTCAAGGTCATCCCTGTGTTGGCGCAGCGCTTCAAGGTACCCGTCGGATACTCCGGACATGAAACCGGCCTCGCGTCCACGGTCGCCAGCGTCGCGCTCGGTGCCTCCATGGTGGAGCGGCATTTGACGCTGGATCGAGCCATGTGGGGCAGCGACCAGGCCGCATCGCTCGAACCGAATGGGATGCAGCGTTTGATGAGGGATATCCGTCTCGTGGAAACGTCCTTCGGTGACGGCATCAAGCGTCTGCTCGACCGCGAAGTTCCCATCATGGAGAAGCTGCGGCGTGTCGGACGTTGATCGACTTGGGTCGATTGATGCGCTGGTCATGGATGTCGACGGCGTCCTGACGGATGGCACCTTCACGCTGAGCGCATCGGGCGAGGAATCGAAACGCTTTTCCTTCGAAGATGTGATGGGCTTGTCGCGGGCGCGGCGCGCCGGTTTGAAACTCGGTCTCATTTCCGGCGAAGACGGTCCGCTGGTCGATCGAATTGCGGAAAAGGTGGGAATTTCCAACGTCACGAAGGGCTGTAAGGAGAAGGGAGTGGCGCTGGGCGAGTTTTCCCGAGCCACGGGAGTTCCTTTGGCTCGCATCGTGTACGTGGGCGATGACGTCAATGACCTCTCCGCGCTGACGACTGCCGGCATCGGCGCCGCACCCGCCAACGCACAGCCGCCGGTGAAGGCTGCTGCCGCAGTGGTGCTTGCACGCAGCGGTGGGCAAGGAGCGGTTCGGGAACTCGTTGAAATGATTCTCGCGGCGCGTGCTTCCGTGCAGAACGGCAAGACCGAGTCATGAAGCTTTCCGACTACGTAGTACGCTTCATCGAGGGGCAGGGAGTCTCGCATGTGTTCATGGTGCCGGGCGGCGGTGCGATGCACTTGAACGATTCGCTCGGCCAGAGCAAGGCCATCACCTGGGTCTGCAACTTGCACGAGCAGGCGAGCGCCATGGCCGCGGAAACGTACGCCAAGGCAACGGGAAATCTGGGCGTGGCCTTCTTCACCACCGGCCCGGGTGGGACGAACGCCATCACGGGCGTCGCCGGTGCGTGGCTTGATTCGACCCCGTGCCTATTCATCTCAGGTCAGGTAAAGCGACCGGACTTGAAAGGCAATTCCGGGGTGCGTCAAATGGGCGTACAGGAGGTTGATATCGTCAGTGCCGTCACGGCAATGACCAAGTACGCGAAGCTGATCGAGGATCCCGACAGTATCCGTTATGAACTGGAAAAAGCGGTGTATCTGGCTCGTTCCGGACGCCCGGGTCCTGTTTGGCTCGATATTCCCCTGGATGTGCAGGCCGCAACCGTCGATGCGGATTACTTGAGGGCATTCCTCCCGCCCTCCGGGCAACCGGCTTGCAACGACCTGGCGCAACGCGTCGCGGACATCGTGGAACTGCTTGCAAAATCTGAGCGCCCCATCATTCTCGCCGGTAATGGAGTGCGGCTCGCCGGGGCGCAAGCGAAGTTCAAGTCGCTGGCGCGGTCTCTCAACGTGCCGGTACTCCTGACCTGGCTGGCAATTGATTTGTTCGCACATGACGAAGACAATCTCATAGGTAAACCCGGTACCGTAGCGCCTCGCGGCGCCAATTTCGCTCTCCAGAACGCCGATTTGCTTTTGGTCATCGGTGCTCGTCTGGATTTCACAATCACCGGATATGCGCCGGAGCGTCTTGCCCGGGGCGCCAAGAAAATCATGGTGGACATCGATCCTGCTGAGATCGCAAAGCTCGCCGAGCATCTGCACCTCGGAATATGCTGCGATGCCGGGGAGTTCATCGACGCTCTCTCCGACGCGACGGCGCGCACGGTTCAGCCCGGGCGGCTTGCCTGGCACGAGCGGTGCGCGCAGTGGAAGAGCCGATACCCCGTGCTCCTTCCCGAGCATGCGGTGGATCACGGCATGGTAAGCACCTACTTCCTTGCGGATCGTCTTTCGGATCTGCTGCCCGAGAATGCAACGATAGTTTCAGGCAGTTCCGGGGCGGGGATCGAGATCTTTCAGCACGTGCTGCGCTTGAAGCGCGGCCAGCGTCTCTATCATACGACGGCCCTGGGCGCGATGGGATACGGACTTCCCGCCGCCATCGGCGCCTGTCTCGGTAGCGGCGGTCGTGAGACCGTTTTAGTCGACGGTGACGGAGGTATCCAACTAAACATCCAAGAGTTGGCAACCATTCATCGATTGCAATTGCCGATCAAGATCTTTGTACTCAACAACGACGGATACTCGTCCATTCGCACGAGTCAGGAGCGATGGTTCGGCCGCCTGACGGGTGCCGACTCGCGCAGCGGTCTCACGCTGCCGGATATTGTGCCGCTGGCAGAGGCCTACGGTCTGGCTGCGGCGCGCATCGTGGATCAACATGACTTGTACGGACAGCTCGAGAGAATCCTCAATCGTCCAGGCCCGATGGTGTGTGACGTGCGGTGCCGGCCGGATGAAGCTCGCGTCCCGAGTCTTGCGTCGGCACAACGCGCGGACGGATCACTTTATTCGAAACCGCTCGAGGATTTGTGGCCTTTCCTGCCGCGCGAAGAATTCTACTCGAACATGATCGTAACTCCGTTGGAAGAGCAGTGAAGCTGGGCGTGATGCAGGGGAGACTGGTTGCGCCGGAGGACGGCCGCTTTCAAAGCTTCCCCCGCACCGGCTGGCGCGCCGAATTTGCATTGGCCGCCGCCGCCGGCCTGGACACGATCGAATGGATCTACGATGCCTACGGCGAGGACGTGAATCCGATCGCCACCGATCCGGGAATTCGTGAACTCAACCACTTGTGTGACGTGCACGGCGTGGCGATCGAATCCGTATGCGCCGATTGGTTCATGGAGTTTCCGTTGCTCGGCGTCGATGACGAACAGGCCCGGGAGAGATGGCTTCGGCTGGCTTGGTTGATGCGGCGCTGTGCTATTCTCAAAATCAAACGCGTGGTCGTACCGTTCGTGGATGCTTCGGCGATCCGCAGCGCGGATGACGTTGCAGGTGTGGCGAGCGGCATGAGTTCTCTGACGTCTTTGGTGGATTCGACGAATGTCGAGCTTCACCTCGAAACTTCGCTGTCTCCCCAAATGTTCAAATCGTTGCTGGCCCGCATCGAGCATCCCGGAGTCAAGGTCAATTACGACTCGGGCAACAGCGCATCGCTCGGGTATCGACCGGAGGACGAGTTCGAGGCGTACGGCGCACGCGTGGGCAGTGTGCATTTGAAAGACCGTCGACGGGGCGGAGGTACCGTGCCGCTCGGCGAAGGGGATACGGATTTTCCAGCGCTCTTCGAATGTCTCAAAGAGGTCAAGTACAGCGGCGATTTCATTTTACAAGCGGCGCGCGGCACGCAAGGCGAGGAACTGCCCTGGGCCCTGCAAAACGCACGAATCGCGCGGCGATGGATCGCTACCCTGGAGCACCCATGAGAGCGCTGTTGGTGGGCCTGGGTGGGATTGGGCAAAGACACACCCGCAATTTGCGTACCTTATACGGCGATCGCTGCGAGCTCATCGCCTATCGTGTTCGGCGCAACAGCCCCGTGCTCAACGATTCCCTGTCAATCGACGATGGTAACCAAAATCTGGAGGAACGTTACGGCATTCGCTCGTACGATTCGCTGGACGCCGCGCTCGAGCAAAAGCCCGACGCGGCGATCATCTGCAATCCTTCCAGCATGCACACCTCGGCAGCTTTGGCGGCTGCGCGCGCGGGGTGTCACTTGCTCATTGAAAAGCCGCTATCCCATACCCTCGATCAGCTCGACGAGCTCGCCGAGGTCGTCAAGCGAAAGTCGTTGGTGTGCATGGTCGCTTACCAATTGCGCTTTCACCCGTGCTTGACGCTCGCACATCGCCTGTTGACCGACGGCAGGATCGGCCGGCCGATTGCGTGTCGTGCCGTCGTCGGCGAGTATCTCCCGGGCTGGCATCGCTACGAGGATTACCGCTCGATGTACGCTTCCAAGCGCGAGCTGGGAGGTGGTGTGGTGCTGTCCCAAATTCATGAGCTGGACATTCTCTACTGGTTCTTCGGTCGTCCCCGACGCGTGGTGGCTTTCGGAGGCCATTTTAGCGATCTGCGGATCGACGTGGAGGATGTGGCGTCGACACTGCTGGCCTATGACGGGATGGTTGCGCACTTGCAGCAAGACTATTTGCAGCAGCCGCCCGTGCGCCAATTGGAAATCGTCGGCAGCAATGGAAAGATAGGGGTGGATCTCCGGGCAGCCCGGGTCATTGCGCATGGAGAGTCGGGCGCGCTGATCGAGGATAGGTCGTTCCCCAACTTCGAACGAAACACGCTGTTTATGGACGAGATGAAATGTTTCTTCCATGCGGTGCAAACCGGACACGCCGTTCCGGTCGACCTCGAGGGAGGCAGGCAGAGTCTCGAGATGGCGCTCGCGCTCAAGCGGTCGATGGAAACCAATGCCCCCGTTCTCATGAGCGACGCCGCGTGAGCGAGGGGATCTTCGATCTTTCCGGCAGGGTGGCCCTCATTACCGGCGGCGCTGGATTATTGGGATTGTCCCACGCGCGCGCCATTCACGGTGCCGGCGGAATTCCAATCCTGCTCGATGTGGCTGAACCCGATCCGAGCCATCTAGCCCAATTGCAGTTCGACGTCACGTGTTTGCGTTGCGATATCACCCGCGAAAGCGACGTGACATCGACGCTATCGACCGTCATTTCGCAATTCGGCCGCGTCGACATTCTGATCAACAATGCCGCCAACAATCCCAAAGTCGAAGATGCTGCTGGTTGGCACGACAGTCGTTTGGAGAATTTTCCGCTGGTCCGATGGGAGGCCGATTTGGCGGTTGGTCTGACCGGCGCGATGATCTGCAGCCGGGTGTTTGGGGCCGAAATGGCGCGCCGTGGCAAGGGTGTCATCGTGAACATCGCGTCCGACCTGGCATTAATCGCTCCCGATCAGCGGCTGTATGCGATCGACGGGCTCCCGGTCGCCGCCCAACCCATGAAACCGGTCTCCTATTCGGTGGTAAAGACAGGCCTCATAGGGCTGACTCGCTATCTGGCAACCTACTGGGCGGACCGAGGCGTGAGAGCCAACGCGCTGTGCCCCGGCGGCGTCGAAAATGGTCAGGACGCGAAGTTTCTCCAGCGTATCGCGGACAGAATTCCCTTGGGAAGGATGGCCCATCGGGACGAATACCAGGGCGCAATGTTGTTTTTGTGTTCCGACGCATCATCCTACATGACGGGTGCGGTTCTGGCGGTGGACGGCGGGAGATCGGCTTGGTGAGCGCTCCCCTCGTTTGCATCATGGTGCCGTGTTTCAACGAACAGGATAACGTCGAACCTCTCTACCAACGCGTACGGGAGGTAATGGCTGGAATACACGAAGTCCGTTTCGAGATTCTCTTCATCGACAATGCCTCGACCGATCAGACCCAGGAGCGGCTTCGCAAACTGGCGGCGGATGATCGCCGGGTGAAAGTCATTTTCAATGTACGCAACTTTGGTGTGCTTCGTTCGCCTTTGCATGCGCTGTTTCAGGCATCAGGCGATGCCGTGGTCCCAATGGCGTGTGACTTGCAGGATCCGCCGGAGTTGTTGACGGATTTCGTCCGGCTTTGGCGCAGCGGCTTCAAGGTGGTTGCCGCGATCAAGCCAGCGAGCCGCGAATCCGCCATCATGTTCAAAATTCGCCGTGCCTATTATCGTGCCCTCAATGCAATTTCCGAAGCACCACTGATCGAGAACTTCACGGGATACGGCTTGTACGATCGCGAAGTCATCGAAGTGCTGCGCGGAATACCGGATCGGCGTCCGTATGTTCGGGGTTTGATCGCCGAGCTTGGATACGCCCGCGCCGAAATTCCGTTCGTCCAACCGAAGCGAGAGCGCGGCAGAACCAAGAATAACCTGTACGCCCTCTATGACGTGGCGATGACGGGTCTCACGAGTCATTCCAGGTTCCCGCTCCGTTTGGCGACCATGGCCGGATTCATTCTCGGTACGCTCAGTCTGCTGATTGCGCTGATTTATCTCGCCGTGAAACTGATGTATTGGAACAGTTTCGCCCTGGGGCAGGCGCCATTGCTGATCGGAGTGTTCTTCTTCGGTTCCGTGCAACTGTTCTTCATCGGTATCCTGGGAGAATACATCGGGGCGATACATTCACAGGTTCATCCACGTCCCTGGGTGATCGAACGTGAACGATTGAATTTCGATGAGCCGGCCGCAGTTGAAGATTAAATGGGAGGCTTGGTGGCGGTTACCGCAGGAACTTCGCTTCCTGTTGGCGGGCGGCTACAACACCGCGTTCGGATTTCTGCTTTTTGCAACGATGTACTATGCTTTCGGCGCGAGAATTGGCTACCTCGGCGTTGCCGCATTATCCTATGCGGTGTCCTTGACAAGCGCATTCGTGGTCTACCGCCGCCTGGTCTTTGGCACGGCAACCGCATGGAAATCGAGTTTTCTGCGATTCAATTTGAGCCAATCGGCAACGTCTTTCTGTGGTGCGCTGGGATTGTTCCTGCTTGTTCACTTCGTCCACATCAACCCGGTGCTGGCCCAGGCCATGGTCATACTGGTGTCGGTGGTTGTCACTTACGCCCTGCACCGCCATTTCTCTTTCCATGTTCGCCCCAGCCGAGCTTGAGCCTGGAAATCTCCCTGGCGAAGAACGGCAGACCGATTCAAATCAAGATCGAGAATTAGAACCATGCAAGAAGTCAGCGGTATTGAAAGTCGGGCGGGTCAAACCGTACCAGTCGGCTCCATGAATCTTCATGTGCAATGCCCAATTTGCGGCGGCACATCGTTGGTCGATAAATACAAGGTAAATAAATTCACACTCACGAAATGCGGAAGCTGCTCGTTGTTGTTCGTTCGCGAACGTCCCGGCAAAGACCTTTTGTGGTCCTATTATTCGGATGACGCTGACTATGTTTATAACGACCCGCTCAACATCGCAAATCTCAACTACTATTTCCACAGGGTCAGGAAGTACATCGAAAGTCGGATCGAAGTGGGCCGAATACTGGACGTTGGTTGTGCTGCAGGCACATTTCTGGATGTGATGGTGAACTGGGATTGCCATGGCATCGAATATCCCTCCAAGGCGGGGAACATTGCACGCGATAAGTATGGTGAAAATATCTACCTGGGTGCACTGGACGATTACCCGGAGCAACGTGCGCTCTTCGATTGCGTTACGCTATTTGACGTGTTTGATCACATGCCGAACCCGGTCGAGGCGCTGACAAAGTGCTCGGGTCTGTTGCGGCCCGGCGGACTCTTGGTGGTTAAAGTGCACGACATCGGTTGCTTGTTTGCCAAATTATCGGGAAGCCGGTTTTACGCGATAGTCCCGCCGGCACATCTCTTCTATTACGACCGGCGAACGCTCAGTAGAACGCTGAACAAGGCGGGTTTCGAGGTGGTCGATGTTCGGCATATGGCGCATATCCTGCTGCTCAAGACAATTCCATATCGACTCGCCCGCGGCAATACCGGCTCAGTGGCACACCTGCTTTATCGAGCTCTGGCAAAGAGCCCGCTCGGGGATGTTCCGATCAGAAAGAATTTGCATGATTTGATCACGATTTTCGCCGTGAAGAAGTGAGGGCGTAAAGACCTTCGGTGCGCGAGATTACCCTGGGCGCCGGGAAGCGCGCTCGGGGGGTACGCCGTAGTACGCCATTTCCCAGCATTCCGCGGCATATCGCCGCAGACTGATACGGTAGTCCGGCGCCAATTCGCGGATGAGCAATGGGATCTCCCAAAGATGCTCGGTGAAGTGGTAGGACGAGAGGGTGAGGATCGGGCGTGCCGCTTTGATCGTCGCCGCCGCTCCACGCAATGCGTCCAGTTCTGCTCCTTCTATGTCCATCTTCAATATCGTGGTTGACGTCGCGGCGATGCTGTCGATCCGCCGGCAATCGACCACAACACCCGAGTCCGAGGCACCAATGCGCGAGACTACGCCCTGACCTTCGCCGAAACTTACCTGCTCGTCACGCTGGCCAACTGCGTACGGCAGGATTGTGATGCGTGCGCGCTCCGCCGGCGGCAATGTCGTTGCCCATGCGTGCAACTTGGCCCGATTCCCGGGATCCGGCTCAAGCGCATAAATGCGATTGAAATGGCCGCCCGAGCGGGCCAAGAACACCCGCAGGGTGTCGCCGTCGTAGGCGCCGCAGTCCAGCAAGGTCTCGCGGTCGCCCAATCGATAGATGGATGGATCGAAGTACATCTCCGCACCGGAATGGAACGGTCCGAGAAATGAATGATCGAGCGTACAGCGCCATCCGACTTGAGCGGCGAATTCGCTGCGCGATTCGGCGTCGGAGAGCACTTCGAATGCTTCCCGCAAGCGATTGCGCCGTGCAAAAATCCACGCCGGTGTTTCGAATCCCATGAAGCGGGGAGCGAACTCCGCATAGGCCCAACAAAACGCGGGGTAGGAGACGACGCGCTCGGCTCCCAGTGATTCCAACTGGACCCGTGATCGGCTGCTGTCGAAGATCCCGATCACAAACGGCAATTCGCTGCCGTAGAGCCTGACCGCGTCGGCCGGGGACATCACCGGAATGCAATTGTCAGTAGAGCGCGTCCATTTGGCGGGGTTGTTGTCGGCGAATGCGGCGATGTCCAGGCTTGCGCTTTGCGCGATGCGCTTGACCGTGCGTCCGAGGGCACCGAAACCACAGATGACGATCCTGCCGGCACGGCGGCCGCCGAAATAGAGCGGCGCAACCGCGTCACGCACCGTCAATTGGTTACGCTCATCGTTCAGCGCGCAAAGTATACGATCGAGGTCACCGTCGCCGGGTGGCGTATCGCTCATCAGGATCGCTCAGGTTGCTGCATGCGCGAGTCGTTCACCGTAACGAATATCCGGTGGAACATCAAGGCCGGCAAGCGCCCACTCAACACACTGTTTCTTCGCCCTACCCACATTGCCAAAAAGAGCGGTACCATCATCCACCCATCGAAACTCGCGATTGAAATTCAATGATCGACCAGATGATACGGACTGAACCGAATCGCCTTGTGCCCGGATGCTCTTGGCGTCCGCAGCGGTGAAGGCCGCGCGGCGCGGCTGCGATGTCTGTCAGTCGGTTGCGCGGCGCCGTTTCCACAAACAGCGGTTCGTCACGTTCGACGGCGACGCGGGTCTGCTCAGCAGCTATACCGTCGTTTCGTGCGTGCGGTGCGGTTTCGTCTATGCGGACGGTCTGCCGGAGATTGCAGTCTTCGAGCGATATTATCGGGAGATGTCGAAGCACGAGCCTCACACAGATGTGCTGGAACCGCCGGCATACAAGCGGCATAACTGCGAGCTGATCGTAGACCAGGTCAGCCGGCGGCTCCCGCGGCGTAGCGCGCGCATCCTCGACGTCGGCATCGGCAGCGGCGAAGTGCTTTTGGCGTTGCGTGATCGCGGATACACGGACGTGACCGGCCTCGACCCCTCGCCGCGCGCGGCCGAAGTGATGCGGCGCCGCGCGCAAATCCGCGTGATCAATACGCCCATCAACCAAATGGAATCGTCGGCAGATCGATTCGACGTGATCATGCTCTCGGGCGTGGTGGAGCACCTCAGAGACCTGAGACCAACGCTCATGCTGCTCAAAGCGCTGCTCCGTCCGAACGGTCTGTTTTGCGTCTCGGTACCTGATGCCAACCGCTTCGCGGACTACGTCGAGTCGCCGTATCAGTATTTCAGCGTCGAACACATCAACTTCTTCACGCTCCGCAGCCTCGAGACCCTGTTTGCAACGCTTGGGATGCGGCTTCATAGTTCATGGGAGGTGGTGTTCCTGCTCGGTACGATGCACGAGCCGGCAATTTCGGCGCTCTTCGAGATCGGCGACGTCCCTACGGCAATTGTTGCCGACACGGCGGGACCGCGCGCCGTCGCGCGCTACGTCGAAGAATCGCATCGGCTTGCCGGGCGCGTCACGGCAAACGTCGGCAAGTTGGCCGATTCCGGCCTGGGGATCATCATTTGGGGAGCCGGCAGCTTGACGATGAACATGCTGTCGTACGCTCCGTTCGAACGGCTCAACATCGTTGCGTTCGTCGATGCCAATCCGAATTATTGGAACAAGACTATTCGCGGCCGGCCAGTGCTGAACCCGGAGCGTGTGCGCGACTATCACGAGACAATTTTGGTTGTATCGTATTCATATGAAGCCGAGATCTGCGACCAGATCGCCAACCAATTCCGACTGCGGAACCCCGTAGTACGCTTGTTCGGAGCCGACACGCCGGTCGCGTTGCAGCACTAGTCACGCACTGCATAAGACGTCCGCTATCCCCCCGCAATCACCTTACGATAGCTTTCGATCATTCGGCCAAAACCGACTCTGGGCGTCACGTTGGGTCTCCAGCCGAGCGCCCGGAGTTTTCGGGTGTCGATTACGCCGCCGGCAATCTTGCTGGGCAAATACCCTGGCGGTCTGGCGCCGGCATCGAAAACCGGCCTGATCCTGGATTCCGGAACACAATCTGCAACGATCTGTGCCAACTCGGCGACGCTAATGATCGCTTCGTCGTTCGCGAGATTGTACGCCTCACCGGAAGTGCCCAGTAAAAGAATGGTAAACAGGCCGATTATCGCATCCGTGATGTAACAGAACGGTCGAGTGGCCGATCCATCGCTGGTTAGTACGATGTCCCGGCCGGCAACGGCACACGCGACGAAGTCGGCAAAGACCCTGCCGTCGTCGAGCGAAATCCCGGGACCGTACGTGTGCGAAAGACGGGCAACGTGTGTGGGTAGCCGGTACTGATTGGTCCAGCAGGCGCATAGATTTTCCCCCGCGCGCTTGCTCTCCCCATAGCATGAGCGAATTTCCATCGGGTCGAGCGCTCCGAAAACATCCTCGGAAATGACGGGAAGACCGCCCGGCACGACGCCGTAGACGTCGCCGCTGCTCACGAACAGCAAGGCGCGGGTAGTGCGCTCGGATGCGAGGCGCAGCAAATTGTACGTGCCGACCGTGTTGGCCAGATGTGTTCCGACGGGATCGGATGTGTACCTGTGAGGCGTCGCGTTGCTGGCGGCGTGAATCACGAAATCCAACCTGCCGCCGTACTCAAGCGGAGAGACGACATCCTGGATCAAGATGTGAAGGTCGCTGCGTCCGGCATGGGCGGAAAAACGGGCGCTTGCGCGAGACTGGTCTCGCGCGAGCGCAATCACGGTTGTAGGCGAGTTACCGTGAGTTGCATTACGGTGCAACAGCGTCTCGACCACATTGGATCCGATGAACCCGCTGGCGCCGGAAACCATCACAGTAGCGCCGTCAAATTGTGACCAGGGCAGATCTGCGCGGATGATGGTATCCAAATCTTCGGTCATGATCCGATGGCGAGCCGCGAAATCGTTCCTGCCTGGTGGATGTTTGGTCATGGAAGGCGCCGAGTCCGTCGAAGACAGCGAGAATGCTCGACATTCTCGACTAATTGCAACCCGCATCGCACGGTTTGAGATCGTTGTCTCTCAGGCGGTCTCACAGTCGGGTCAGCCGGTAGCAGACCTCGTGTAGCCGTTTGACCCCGCGTGCGCGCAGCCTCGGCTCGTCCGACAAAATGTCGAGCCTGGAAAGTTCCTGAATCACATGATTCTGGCCGTACAACCGCTCGACGTCGGCCGCATCCACGGAAAACGGCGGTCCCTTCATTTGTTCTTGCGGGTATTCCATGGTGACGAGCAGGGTTTGGGTGCCCGGGGCGGTCAGTGCGGCGACGCGGCCGGCATAGGCATCGCGCATTTCCGGGTTCCAAGATATCAGCGCCGCGCGGTCGTATACGGCCGAGACGGAACCGAGCAGCGACGGTGTGAGTGCAAAGAAATCGCCGCGGATAAGCTGCAGTCCTGAGGTTTCGTACATGTCGAATTCTCCGGCCACGCGGCGCCTTGCGGGCACGCCGTGCTCCAACAGGAAGGATTCCAGCGCAATGGTGGAAATTTCCACGCCGGTCACGGCATGACCTCGAGCACGCAGCCACAGCAAATCGACGCTCTTGCCGCACAGCGGCACCCAGACCCGGCTGTCGCTCCCGATCGCGAGAGACGGCCAATATTGTTCGAGATGCCGGTCCGGCGCGGATTTGTGAAAACCGATCTGGCCGGTGCGCCAGCGCTCGTGCCAGAAGGCCGGCTGCAAGGCTCAGGGCTCCTCGGACGAATCCCGAGGGACTTCGCTGCCTTCGGGTGCCGCTTCGTCCGGGATTTTGTGCTTTTCGCTGAACCAGGCGCCCAGATCCACGAGTCTGCAGCGATCACTGCAGAATGGCCGATAGAGCGACTCCGGCGACCACTCCACGGGCCGCTTGCAAGTGGGACATTTGACGATCGCGGTCATCGACAAGGGTGCTCTCAGGCGCAGCACGTCAGCAGAAAGGGGACGTCGACCTCGACGTGCGCGGGACGGCTCGTGGCATCCAGCCAATTCAGAAACCGGATGGTGCAGCGATGCTGGCTGCCGCTGATTTCGGGAAACAAGTCGACACCCGGCGGGAGCGTCACCCGTACCAGCTGGCAGGGATTTTCCCGATCGAATTGCAGCTGGAATATGCCCCCTGCGGCGATTTCCGATTTGGACTTGGCATTCTGCCGGATCAGCCACAGCAGCTCGGCGATGCTGTCGCACAAGGGTCTGATCAGCTCCAGCCAACCGTTGAACTCTGCCGCGCGTACCTCGCCGGGACGGCTGAGCCAGTATGTGTAGTCAGGCAGATCAAAATCACAGGTACCGCCGGGAATGGCGCTGCGATGTTTGATCGCGCTCAGGAATTCTGAGTCGCGCAGTGGACCCATGTAATTTCCGCCGATGGTGGACAGGTCATGACGCAGCTTGACGAAGTTCGACATCAGCGATTTGAGACGACCCGGGTCGACGCCGCTCTTGGTTTGGTATTCCTTGAGCACCTGCACGAGGCGTTCAAGCTCCTTGAGCACGTCATTTCGCGAGTCGCCGCGCGCGGTAATGGCCAAAATCTCAAGTAGACTCGCGATTGCTGCACGCGAGCTCCACGGGTTGGACGACTCGCTGTGATAGGTGGCCTGTGCGTAGAGAAACTCCAAACGCAGAAACGTGCGCATGCGCTCGTTGAGGGGTTGCTCGTAGACGACCGCTGCCGTCGTCGAGTCCGCTTGGCTGCGTGGATCCGGGTGCGAATTCATCCGGCTATTCTGAGCCAACCTGAGGCCCAGGGTAAACCTCAGATCGGTTTTAAATCGCGCTCCGGGCGCAGCTCATTGGCGAGCCGAAGATAGTATGCGTGCAGACCATCGACAGACTGTCGCAAATCCGTGACGGTTCCGGCGTTAGGCAGGATGTCGTCTGCTGCGCCGAGACGCTCGGAACGGCTTGCCTGCGATGCCACAATTGCCTGCGCCTGTTCCAGAGAGCACCCGTCGCGCGCGATCACGCGTTGCAACTGGATGGCCTCTTCGACGTCAACCACCAAAATGCGATCGACTCGATCCCGCGAAGAACCCTCGATAAGCAGTGGTATGGCCATGACGATGTACGGTGCAACGGCCGCCTGCGCGCGTAATTCCATGTCGGCGCGGATCAAAGGATGCAGCAGGGACTCGAGCGCGCGCCGCGCAGCAGGGTCGCCGAATATCAGGGTCCGAAGCGCGTGCCGGTCTAGTTCACCGTTCAACGCGACCACGCCTGGACCGAAAAGTTTGATCACTTCCTTGAACGCCGGTCTGCCCGGCTCGACCACCGTGCGGGCCGATTGGTCCGCATCGATTACCGGAATACCCAGTTCCACGAACCGTTGCGCAACCGTGCTCTTGCCGCTTGCGATGCCGCCGGTGAGGCCGATACGCAGTCCACGGTTCATGCCTAATGCCGCAGGCCGGACACACGCATATAGCCGTCGACCAGCGAATCGCCGTACATCATGGCGAGCCAGCCCGCGGCGGCAAGGTAGGGTCCAAAGGGCATGGGAGCGCTGCGGTCCCGGCCGCGCAGCGCGATCATCAAGATGCCGATGATCGCGCCGGTGGCGGCGGACATCAGGATCACCAACGGCAGGAGCTTCCAACCAAGCCACGCCCCGAGGGCAGCGAAGAGCTTGAAATCCCCGTAACCCATGCCTTCCTTTCCAGTGATCAGCCTGAACGCATGGAATACGAACCATAGGCTCAGGTACCCGGCGGCGGCGCCGATGACGGCATCTTTTGCGGAAACCGGCAGCGGGCTGCCCGCGACGGGACCGACAACGACGGCCGCCAGCAAGCCAACCCACATCAGTGGCAGGGTTATTCCATCGGGCAGCAGTTGATGGTCGATGTCGATGACGCCAAGCGCGATCAAGGACCAGGTGATCAGCAATGCGCAGGCTGCCGGTGCGCGGCATCCGAAGTGCCAGGCGACGAACGCCGAAAGCAGGCCGGTCGCGAGTTCAACCACCGGGTACCGCACCGAGATCCGCGCCTTGCACGAGACGCAGCGACCGCGAAGCAGCAACCAGCTCACGACCGGAATATTCTGCCACGCCTTGATAGGGGTCTTGCACATCGGGCAGGCGGAGCGAGGTGTACTCAAGTTGAAGCGCGCCGCGGACGCTGGATCCGCGACGGTGGCAGCGCCATTGGCGGCCGGAAGAATCTCCGCCGCTTGTGAGCGCCATTCGCGCTCCAACATGATCGGCAATCGGTAAATGACCACGTTCAGAAAGCTGCCGACACCCAAGCCGAGCACGAACACGGATCCGGTGAACAACGCCGGGCTGTCCAAGCAAAGCGCGGCAAGGTCGCTTAGCATCAGCTAAACCGTTGCAGGCCGCGCAGAATCGTTCTACCCGACGACCTGGCCCAATTTGAAGATAGGCAGGTACATGGCGATCACCATGCCGCCCACCAAGATACCGAGTACCGCCATGATCATCGGCTCCAAAAGGCTCGACATGCTGTCCACGGCATTGTCGACTTCCGCCTCGTAGAATTCCGCCACTTTGCCGGACATGGTGTCCAAAGAACCGGATTCCTCGCCCACGGCAATCATCTGTACCACCATATTCGGGAACAGGCCGACGTTTTCCATGGCCCGCTGCAACCTTTGGCCGGTTGCCACTTCGTCCTTCATGCGCAACGTGGCCTCTTGATAAACGATGTTGCCGGTGGCGCCCGCAACCGATTGCATGGCCTCGACCAAGGGTACGCCGGCGGCGAACATGGTCGAGAGCGTTCGAGCGAAACGCGCGATGGCCGATTTCTGCAGAATGGGCCCGATGATCGGGAATTTGAGCATGACGCGGTCGATGCTGCGCTGCATGTTCTTGGAGCGCCTATAAAAATAGAAGAAAGCGTAAGCGCCGCCGATAAGGAGTACGAGCATCCACCAGCCTTGATGCTGCACGAAACGGGATAAATTGACGACCATCTGCGTAAAGGCCGGCAGGTCGGCGCCAAATCCCTTGAACAGCGATTCGAATTGCGGTATCACGAAAATGAGCAGAATCATCGACACCACCACGGCGACGAGCAGAACCGCGGCGGGATAAAACAAAGCTTTCTTGATTTTCTTCTTGAGCGCCTCGGTCTTTTCCTTGTAGGTGGCAATCTTGTCGAGCAACGTCTCGAGAGCGCCCGCCTGTTCGCCGGCTTCCACCAAGTTGACGAACAAATCGTCGAAGTAGAGGGGAAATTTGGCCAGCGACTCGTGCAGCGTGCTGCCGCCTTCGATATTCGCCTTGATGTCCAGAACCAGTTTCTGCATCGCGGGCTTTTCGTGCCCGTTGCCGATGATCTCGAAGGCTTGAACCATGGGGATGCCCGCGGACATCATGGTCGCGAGCTGGCGGCTGAAGATCGCGATGTCTTCGTTGGTGACTTTACCGCCTTTTCGGCCGAACACGGCGCTTTGCGTTTTGACGCGAGTCGGCGCCACCCCTTGGCGCCGCAAATCCGCGCGCAGCGATGCTTCGTTGGCCGCCAGCGCCTTGCCGCGCACCTTGTGGCCGCGTTTATCCTTGCCTTCCCAGAGAAACTGAGTGTCTTTCTTTGCGCTCGTCGCGGAGGTGGCCATAAATCAATCCTTGGTGAACTAATCGATCGTGACGCTGTTGATTTCTTCCAAGCTGGTTATGCCGTCCTTCACTTTCTGCAGGCCGGCGCGGCGCAAATTCCAGATGCCGTCCTTGACCGCTTGGTCGTTGATGTTCATCGCGCCGCCACCTTCCATGATGATGCGTCCAATCGCTTCGGTGACCGGCATGACTTGATAAATCCCCACGCGACCCTTGTAGCCGTCTGTGCATTGACTGCAGCCGACCGCCCTGAATACGCGGATGCCGGCGGCAATATCGCCTTCTTCGAAGCCCTCTTTCTTCAAGGCTTCGACCGGGATGTCGATGGATTGCTTGCAGTTCGAACACAACTTGCGGGCCAGGCGCTGCGCAATGATGAGGCTCACGGAAGTTGCGATGGCATAGGGTTTCACCCCCATGTCGACCAACCGCGTCAGAGTTTGCGGCGCGTCGTTCGTGTGCAGGGTTGACAACACCAAGTGTCCCGTTTGCGCGGCCTTGAGGGCAATCTCCGCGGTTTCCAGGTCGCGGATTTCGCCGACCATGATGACGTCCGGGTCCTGGCGAAGGAACGCGCGCAGCGCCGCGGCAAAAGTCAGGCCGACTTTCGGGTTCACATTGACTTGGTTGACGCCGGGAAGATTGATTTCAGCAGGATCCTCCGCCGTCGAGATATTGCAGTCTTCGGTATTGAGAATGTTGAGGCCCGTGTACAGCGACACGGTTTTTCCGCTGCCCGTGGGTCCGGTGACCAGGATCATTCCCTGCGGCTTGGCCAGATACCTCAAGTAGGTTTCCCGCTGCAGGACTTCGTATCCCAGCGAATCGATGCCCAGCATGGCGCTCGCGGGATCGAGAATACGCGTGACCACTTTCTCGCCGAACAAGGTCGGGCAGGTGCTGACGCGAAAATCGATCGCTCGATTCTTCGACAGGCGCATTTTGATGCGGCCGTCTTGCGGCACGCGACGCTCGGCGATGTCGAGCCGCGCCATGACCTTCAAGCGGGCTACGATCTTGACCGCCAATTGCACGGGCGGGAGCGCGACCTCTTTCAGCACGCCATCCAACCGGGTGCGGATACGGAACAACTTCTCGTAGGGTTCGAAGTGAATGTCCGAGGCGCCTTTCTTGATCGCGTCGAGCAGGATCTTGTTGACGAAGCGGACGATGGGCGCATCCTCGACATCGTCGCGGGCCACCGCATCCGGGTTGGCGTCCTCGTCCCCGCCCGTGACCTCCAGGTTCTCGAGATCCAGATCCTCATCGGTGAGGCTCGGCATGGTCGCTTCGGCCTGGTCGATGGCTTTGGTGACCGCTGTCTGCAGCTTGTTGTCTTCCACGACGACAAACTCGATGCTCATCGATGTCTGAAAGCGAATCTCGTCCAGGGCGTGCAGGTTGGTCGGGTCGGCGACCGCCAGAAAAAGGCGCTTGCCGCGCTTCATGAGCGGCAGCACCCGATGCTTTTGCATGAGCTTTTCGCTGACCGACCGCACGGCGTCCAGGTCGGGAGCCACGGCATCCAGATCCAGCAAGGGCACGCCGAACTCGTTCGATGCCGAGATCGCAATATCGCGCGCAGTCGCCAGGTTGGCGGCGACCAGATGGGTGACCAAACTGATGCGCTTTTCCTTGGATCGGGCGATAGCCTCCTGCATGGTGGGCTCGTCCAACAGGCCGTCTTGGACGAGCCGTTGGGCGAGCCCACCCAGGGCCACGCGCCCGGAGCCCCCAATTGTGGCTATTGCGTTGTCATTCATGGACTTAAAGGAAATCCCCGGCTCTCGAGCAAAGATAGTTTACAACCTGTAGGCAAGCGATCAATTGTCAAATGCGCGACGATACTCGCACAGTGCGAGCAGCGCCCGACGTGATATCTTTCCCACTATCGACTTTGATTTTCAGGCAGCGCTATTCAGTTGAGTGCCTGAAAAGCCACCCGACCCCGCACTGCACAAGAATCTACTCAATGTCGCCGCCTGCGAGTGTCAGTACGTCGATCCCCAGTGTGCCAGAATCGTCTTTCTGCTACCCGTAGTCGCCCCGAAGCGACGCATCTCTCTGAAGTTCCGCACTGCCGCACTCGATCGTCGCTACGAGTGGCAGGACGTCGGCAAGTATCTGGCGGCGATGCTCGACGTTGCGGTGCTGCCGGCAGCTGCGCCTGAAGCAACCGAGGCCAGCGAGGGGGAGGCGGCCGTTCCACACTGCCACAACACGTCGTTGTTGGTATCGGTCCACGCCGTGAGCGTCAGGGTCTTGCCGCTGATGTTCTGGTTGGCCTGAAGGCCATAGGTGATCGTGATTTCACCCGCTGTCGAGGCCGTAACCGTCTCGTACTTGCCGTTTGAAGTGGTTTGACCGGCAAGATTCGCGGTGGTCGGCCAGACGCCGGTGGTGGCATAGTACTCGGCAATCGCCGTCTTCCAGCCGTCAGCCAGGGTCAGACCTTCAGTCACCTGCGCGCGGATGGTGTAGTTTTGATAGGCGGGGATGGCGATGGCCGCCAAGATACCGATGATGGCCACGACGATCATCAATTCGATGAGCGTGAACCCGCGGTTACGGTGGTGAGCGGTCATTGGCGCGGACCTCGTTGCGGAATCTGTCAAACCTGTTGCCCAAAAAAAGAAGCCTCTCCGAGGAGAGGCTTCTGATTCACTAACATCTGACCAAGCGGTGTCGAAACACCTTGGGTCAGATCGCCACTACGAGTGACAGGACGTCGGCAGGTATTGCGCGGCGATGGTCGACGTCGAGGTGCTGCCGGCAGCAGCGCCTGAAGCAACCGAGGCGAGGGAGGGGGCGGCGGCCGTTCCACACTGCCACAATACGTCATTGTTGCTATCGGTCCACGCCGTGAGCGTCAGCGTCTTGCCGCTGATGTTCTGGTTGGCCTGGAGGCCGTAGGTAATCGTGATTTCACCAGCTGTTGAAACCGTAACGGTCTCGTACTTGCCGTTTGAAGTGGTTTGACCCGCAAGATTCGCGGTGGTCGGCCAGACGCCGGTGTTGGCATAGTACTCGGCAATCGCCGTCTTCCAGCCGTCAGCCAGGGTCAGACCTTCAGTCACCTGCGCGCGGATGGTGTAGTTCTGATAGGCCGGGATGGCGATGGCCGCCAAGATACCGATGATGGCCACCACGATCATCAATTCGATGAGCGTAAAGCCCTTTTCAACTTGCTTAAGCATTTATGAACTCCTGAAAATCAAAAAAGAAAAACCAAACTCTGGAACAACGGCCGGGCCCGTGACCAGGGAACAAGCAAGCCGGATGCCAAGAAAGGGATGGTCGAGCTAAGATATTGAATCACAAGAATAATATTCGTACCATGCGCTCACCCAGCGCCGCCTGGGTGTCGCCGATAGCTGCCTGGCGAGGCAATTCCTGTCACTGACTGACAAACTTTGTCACCGTACAGCGGCCGGCGATTTCTAAGCGACTGCTTCGATTTCCTCGTGATAACCCTCCTCGGCATTGATGTTCCAGATGTCGGCCTTACCCTCCCCTAACTTGAGGATGGAGCTGACGGCACTGTTTGCCGCCAGCATGGAGTGATCTTGATTGTTGTAGCGGTGCATGCCGTTGCGTCCGACCGGATACAGATTGCGAAAACCGTCCAGATGCGCGCGCACCTTGTCGAAATCGCGATACTCGCCAAAGTAGGCGGGATAGGCTTTGGGAACGCGGACCACGGTACCGTCGAGCACATCGCGACGATCGATCATGCCGATCTTCTCCAGTTCGCGCGCCGCGAAATCGATGAATCTCGAATCATCCATCGACCACAGACCGTCACCTTCGCGGCAAAAGTATTCCAGGCCCAGCCAGATCGTCGCCGGATCCGCCACCAAGGCCGGGCTCCAATTGTTGAAAACCTGCAGCCGCCCGATCTTCACGTCAGGCTCCTGTATATAGATCCAATTGTCCGGCGGCATGCCGTTGGCGGCGGCGCGCGGATCCGCCGAAACCATTCTCTTCAACAGCAGCCCGGCCGTCATGAAGTCCCGGTAAGGAAGCCGGTCCGCGATTCGGATTACGGTATCGTCGGACGGTTTGAGCATGGCGGTCAGGTCGCGCACCGGCATGGTGGAGATCAAGTAGTCGCAGGGGACGGTTTGAAGCATGCCGCTGCTCTCGTCCTTGACGACGACGGCTGTGATTTCAAAATCGCGTCGCTCGATGGCCACGACCTTGTGCCGAACGCGGATCTCGCCGCCACGCGCCGCAATCTGGCGCGCCACTTCGTCCCACATCTGTCCCGGCCCGAACTTCGGGTAGAGAAAGCGCTCGATCAAGCTCGTTTCAGTCTGTTTCTGTAAGGTGTCGGCGGAGGACCGAAAGCGTCCGGCAACGGCGTGCGTGATCGCCTTGGTGACGGAAAGCCCCTTGATCCGTTGGGCGCCCCACTCGGCGGAAATTTCCCTGCACGGCACGCCCCATACCTTTTCCGTGTATTCCTTGAAGAAGGTGCGGTAAAGACGCGCGCCGAAGCGATTGACGAAGAAATCTTCCAGCGAAATCTCGGGCGAGCGTTGACTGATCTTCGCCTGGCTGTAGCTCAATCCAATGAGCAACGTTTCGACCAGACCCATGTTCTGCAAGGTGCTGACGTTGAGCTTCAGCGGATAATCGAAGAATCGCCGGCGATAGAAGATCCGTGACAGGCGCTGGCGCACCAGCATGACGGCATCCGACGAGGAGGGCGCCGGCGCGCCCAGCACCAAGTCGTGGGTCTGCTGCTGGTAATTGAGCCGCAGTGAGGTGGCGGACTCACCCTGCCCTGCGGCCACCGGCAGGATTTCCTGCCACCAACGCATGACCCAATCCGATTTGGAGAAGAACCGATGACCCCCGAGGTCCATCCGATTGCCGCGGTAGTTAACCGTCTTGGAAATTCCTCCGACTTGCGAATCTGACTCGAAGACCAGCGGCGTGATCGCGGAGCGCCGCAGGAGCTCCAGCGCCGCGGTCAATCCCGCAGGCCCGGCGCCGGCGATTACCGCCACTTTGGCGGTATTATCTGTCGAAGACATGCTCAGGATCTCAACACAACGGACGGGCGCACAAACAAAATCTGACGACGCGCAAGAAAATTACAGACGAAGGTAAAGCCGGCCGCGACGAACTTGGCCAGCAAATAGTGCAGTCCGAGATATCGGACAGCAACGGAAATCACGGCGGCATTGATGGCAAGTCCCACCGTGCCGATGGCGACGAAGCTCAGGAATTCGACGCGCTGATCGCTGAGACGGTGCTGGTGAAAGGCCAGTTTGACCGACAAGACGTACGCGACAGCGGCACCTGCCAGAAAAGACGCGGTCGCGGCCCCCAAGTACCCCCAGCCGCAAAATCGCACGAGCAGCCATAAAATGCCGACGTCCGCGGCCAATGCGCACGCTGACGCCGCGCCGTACCCCACCGCTTGCTTGAACAAGAGTTTCACGCCAGCGATCCCGCAGCGCGCACGCGCCGGCAGTCATACAGGTTCCAGTCTTTCCACGGGCCCGCATGGGTATGGCGTATGGCATCGAATCCGAGGTTCTCCTTGGCGACGACGTACCCCAATTCTGGATCACGGCAGACCGCGGCGAGATTCTCCGCTGTCAGGGGCCGCGGCGTGTCCTCCAGTTTCTTGCCATGGGCTTTTTCAGCCAGTTGGCTGAGGATTTGCCAGTTAGGTTTCATAATGGGCAAGAGCACATCGGATCGGCGACGAATCTCCAGCGCGGTTTCGCGCGCGAAGACTACGCCTGCGGACTGATCGGGTGATGTGTAACTCGGCCGCTGCAGAATGAACCACACGAAAGCCACCCATTGCTTGGACGACACGATCAGCACACTACCAGGGCCCGACATTGCGGTGCGCCAGTCGTCGAATTGCGCGATTTCCGCGGCCGAGCCTGCAGTCTGATTCAATGCCAACGTGTCGGGTACGATCACCGCCAGCGAGCCGGCCAGCAGCGCGGCGGCAATCAGAGGCGGGGCCGGCGAGCGGAAGGATCGCATGCCATACCAGAACAGTCCGAAAACCGCCACGGTAAACACCTGCATCGCCAATACACTCTTGATGTGGTCCATCAGCGGGGATTCGTGACCGGATACCACGCGCGGCGAAGTGATCACAGACCAGGAATTCGCCAACGCCCACGCAGCGATCACCCCAATCAGCGCATATGCGGCCCAGCGCAATAATTGTCCTGTGCGGCTGTCGATTCTCGACCGCAATGACCATAGCAGCAAGGCCAGTGTGATCAATGCAATGCCGTTCACCGCCGGGAAAGTCCACCCCGCGATGATCAATGTCGCGCAAATCGGCCCACATTGTGGGTTCCGCCAGGCGCACACCGCGGTCGGCGCGAGCAGCAGCACGCCGATGAAGCCCGTGACCCAGAACCATCGCCATGCCTGACCCTGCAGCAAAATCGCAACCGGACCCACGCTGCACGCGATCAGCGCCACCACCAGCCCCGCGGCGCCAACCAGCATGGCCGCCACGCAGAGGCGGCGCACTCGAGCATCGTCAATCACCCACAGGCTCAGCGTCAGGCATAGAAATGGCCGGACCTGAGTTTCCCAGTCGCCGAGGCTCCAGTACTTCAAGAACAGAAACTGCGATCGTTCCCGCACCACTTCCAGCCACTGTTGATCCATGACGGTCAAGAAATGCGCGGATGGCGGTAGTGCCACCGCGGCGAGTGCGATGGCCAGTGTCGCCAGGCAGCCCGCCGCAGCGCCGGCTGCCGCATACTTGATCGGCAGCCACATGAAAATCAGCAGCAGTAATCCCGGCAGCGCCATCAAGGGGTGGACGAACATCGCCGCGGCCGCAACCATCAGGCCGCCAAGTTTCCAGCCGTACACATGGGCGGCCAACGCCACGACAATCAGCGCCTCGGCGAGCGAGCGTGCCGTCAAGTAGTTTTCCGAGTAGTAGAAGACCGAGGAGGCACCGTAAGAGCCCTTCGTGACAATCAGCATGAGCACCGCAAGCCAGGCCAGACGGCTGCCGAGCAGTCCGCGGGCCACGGTCCACGCCGCGGCGGCAAAGGTCACGGTGCATATGAGGAACAGCGACAGGGCCGCATGCCCCAAGCCGAACCAGCCGATAAACCAGGCATAGATGCGCGAAAATACCGTGAATTTGTCCTGCGATGTGTTCGCCAAGTACACATCGTGCCCCAGCGCGGGGATGAGGCGCGCCATCGCCTGCACTGCGTAAAGCACGCCGTCGCTGGCGAAAATTACAAAGCGATGTGTCGCGCACCAGAGAACGACCAGCATCAGCGTAAGCGCCGCAGCAATCGCCGCTTGACTTGCGAAGTGATCACGCGGGAGATCAGTCGGTATCCAATCGGACGGGTGTTTTGCAGGCGCTTCCGTCATGGATGCTTCGGACAGGAACATCCGTGGATTATGTCTTGTCGGAAAACGGCAATGTGTGAACTCCTACTCTATTCCAAGCTTCTTGATGCGATAGCGAAGCGCGCGAAACGACATTCCAAGCGCTTTCGCGGCGGCCGTCTTGTTGTACCGGTTCTGTTCGAGCGCCTTTTGGATGGCCTCGCGCTCCATGTCTTCGAGCTGCTCGCCGAGCGCTCCGGCAGTCGCCGCATTGTTTGCCGCGGGCGCAGCGGCCGGCACGGATCGCAGTTCAATGTCTGCGGCGCGAATTTCGTCGCCGCCGCGCAGCGTGATGGCACGCTCCAAGATGTTTTCGAGCTCGCGCACGTTGCCGGGAAAAGGGTAGGCTTCGAGCGCACCGAGTGCGTCCTTCGCCAGCATCGGCGCCGGGATTCTCATGCGCCTGCCGAGGCGGCGCAATATCGCCTCGGCGAGTTCCGGAACGTCCTCCGGCCTGTCGCGCAAGGCGGGCACACGCAATTCGATCACGTTGACCCGGTAGAATAAATCCTCGCGGAATTTTCCTTCGGCGACAAGTTGCGACAGATTCTTGTGCGTTGCCGACAGTACGCGCACGTCGACGGGCAGTTCCAGCGGTTCGCCGACCGGCCGAACCGCCTTTTCCTGAATGACCCGCAGCAGCTTGACTTGCATGTGCAGAGGCAAATCGGCGATTTCGTCCAGAAACAGCGTGCCGCCCTCGGCCGACTGGATGAGACCCGGCTTGTCGCTGACCGCGCCTGTGAAACTGCCGCGCTTGTGGCCGAAGAGTTCGCTCTCCACGAGTTCGGTCGGAATGGCGCCGCAGTTGACGGGCACGAACGGGCCGTCTCGGCGTGGGCCGGATTCATGGATCAGCTTCGCCACCAGTTCCTTGCCGGTGCCGGATTCTCCGCAGATATGGACGGGCGCCTGACTGCGCGCGACGCGTGTGATCATTTCGCGCACCTGCTGAATGGCCGGCGATGCGCCGAGCAGCCGCGGCCCGAAAGCACTGGTATCGCCGCTTGGATCTGCCGACAGCTTGATGGCGGTGGCGACCAGCTTGCGCAAGCCGGCCAAATCGAGGGGCTTGGAGACGAAGTCGAAAGCCCCGAGCTTGAGGGCTCGGACGGCCGATTCCACGTTGCCATGGGCGGTGATCACGGCAACCGGAACATTGGGGCAGTATTGCTGGATCCATTCGACCAACTCGAGCCCGTTGCCGTCGGGCAATTGCATATCGGTCAAACACAAGTCGAATCGCTCGGTCTTGAGCAGGCGTTGTGCCGATCCCACGCCGTCCGCCGTCCGCGGACTCATATCCATCCGTTGCAGCGTGATCGACAGCAGTTCGCACAAATCGGGTTCGTCGTCGACGACTAGAACGGCGGGTTTCGGCATTGTTCTATTGTATCGTCAGGCCGCTGACGCTTCCCACCGGCGAGGGTCGCTGAAGACGATCCGAAAGACGCTGCCGTCGCCGGCGCGCGGCTCATAGAGGAGAATGGCGCGGTTCAACTGGCACAGCTCGCGCGCGATGAACAGTCCCAGTCCGATGCCGCCCTTGCGTCCGGTGAAGAACGGCTCGAATATCCGATCGGCCACCATCGCTTCGATGCCGGGTCCGCGATCCGCGACTTCGAGGAAGGGCCGGTTGCTGGGGTTCAAGCGGCCGAGCTTGATCTCGACGCTGATACCGGCGCGTGCTTCGCCGTACTTGATGGCGTTTTCGCTGAGATTCCACACCACCTGATGCAAGTGGCTGGGATCGAACCGCACTTCCAAGTCGCTCGCGTCCTGGTGCAAGCCGATGTGATCCCCCGCCACTTGCATGGTCTCGCAGAACTCGGGGAGGAATTCCTTGATCCAGTCCTCCAGCATCAGCCGGCTGGGGTTGGTCGCCTCACGGCGCGACAGTTGCAGCACATTGTTGATGATGGTGCTGACCCGCTCGGAATTGTTGCGGATGATGTCGGTCAAGCGGCGCTCATCCGGCCCGATGGCCGGGCTCTCGGCGAGCAACTGGCCGGCGTGGCTCATCGCCCCGACGGGGTTGCGGATCTCATGCGCGATGCTGGCGGACAGCCTGCCGAGCGCGGCGAGCTTGCCCTGCTGTACGCGCTCGGCCATGAGACTGGTGTCTTCGAGGAATATCAACGTGGGACCGGGCGAGAGATCACCCAGCGGAGCGAAATGCGGCTGGATCACGCGCGCGCCGTCGGCCGCGACGAAACTCGACGGCGAATTTTCGCCGCGTTCTCTCTGCCGCCACGTCGACAGGGAATACAGCAGGCGTGGCGACACTTCGCCCATCAGGGCGCCGGGAACCGCCTGGCCGTCGCCGAGAATCTCCGCCGCCGATTCATTGATGAGCCGGATCTTGTCCGTCCCGTCGACCACCAGCAGGCTTTCGCGCAAGTGCTGCACGATGTACTGCGAGAGCTCGGCGAGGTTGGCCAGATCGATGTCCTTCTGGCGCACCAAGTCCTCGCTCTCGCGCATCCGCAGAGCGCCCAAACTCGCGGCCACGGCGGTCGTGAACAGGAACACGCCGAGCAGGCCGGCGGTGGCATACGACCCGAAGTCGGTGTGTCCGGCCTCCTGCTGCCAGATGGTATCGACGAGTACGGTCATCGCGGCGATGGCCGCCAGGAACAACGCCTGGCGCGGCGTCAACAGAAACGCCAGGCCCCCGACGGGCAGCAGGAACAGCAATCCGAGCCCGCTTGCGACACCGCCCCAGGAATGCAGTAATACCGCGGAGACGGTGATGTCGACGGCTGCCTGCAGCACGGTTTGCAAGCGCGCACCGGGCAGCCGCCTGCGCACCAAAATGACGTTTCCCAAGCCGAAGCACAAATAAAAGATGGCCGTCGCGACGAACACCGGCGGCGCGATGATCCCGATGCCGCGGGCGCCACCGAGGGAATACAGCCCGAGCAGCACCGCCGGCACCAATAAGCGGTATAAATTGAGCAGGCCGAGCACCCGCCAACTGAGGGCGGTCCCAAAGCCGGCGCTGCGGTCGGACTGGCTGTTCAAGGGTTTCCTCACGGGCTTTGCGCTGCCCGGGAGCTTAATTCAGAATAGCGCGCCTTACGCGTACTGATCGGCATTGCGGAACAATTCATTGAATCATACCTCTGAGGGACCTAAATGACTGGAGCGCGGCAATTGCGCTGCGTGATGGCACAGCTGAATCTGGTGGTCGGCGATGTCGACGGCAATACGTCGCGCATCGTAGACGCGGCGCTCGCCGCCCGCGATCGGCAGGCGGACGTGGTGCTGGTGCCGGAACTCGCGGTGTCGGGTTATCCACCGGAAGACCTGCTGTTCCATTCCGGAATGCGGCTGCAGGTCGGGCGCTCGCTCGAGCGCTTGCAGCAGGAGGTGCGCGGCATCACGCTGATCGCGGGCTATCCGGAATACGAGGGAACGAAGATCTTCAACTCGGCGATCGTGATTCGCGATGGGGTGGTGCTCGCCAATCACCGCAAGGCCTGCCTGCCCAATTATCGCGTATTCGACGAGAAGCGCTACTTTACGCCGGGAACCGCCCCCACCATCGTCGAACTCAACGGCGTGAAAGCGGGTGTGCTGGTGTGCGAAGACGTCTGGGATCCGGAGCCCACGCGCCGGGCGCGCGCGGCCGGAGCCGAAATCCTGCTGGTCATCAATGCCTCGCCCTACGAGGTCGACAAGCAGACCCAGCGGGAGGAGCAGGTCGGCCGGGCGAGAGTCGGCGAAGCGCGCATACCGATGGTGTTCGTCAACTTGATCGGCGGTCAGGATGAGCTGGTGTTCGACGGCAATTCCTTCGTCATGGACGCGAACGGCGCAGTCACGCAGCGGGCGCCCGCCTTTACGGAAGGCTTGTACGTCGTCGATTTGGCGGCGGATGCCTCGGGTCGGGTGACGCCGCTTCCCGGCGACATCGTCCCGCTGCAGGGACAGGAGGAAAGCGTATTCGGAGCGTTGGTTCAGGGTACGCGCGACTATGTGGACAAACATCGCTTCCCCGGCGTGGTCCTGGGTTTGTCCGGCGGCATCGATTCGGCATTGACGCTGGTGCTGGCGGTGGACGCGCTGGGTGCGGACCGTGTGCACTCGGTGGCGATGCCGTCGCGCTACACCTCGCAAATGAGCAAGGACGATGCCGCACTGCAGGCGGCGTGGCTCAAGGTCGAGCACAGCGAGATTTCCATCGAGGGCATGTTCGAGGCGACGCTGGCCGCGTTGCAGGGTGAGTTTGCCGGTCGCGCGCCCGATACCGCGGAAGAGAATATCCAATCCCGCTGCCGCGGCGTGTTGCTCATGGGCATTTCCAACAAAACAGGCCGGATGTTGCTCACCACGGGCAACAAAAGCGAAATGGCGGTGGGCTACGCCACGCTGTACGGCGACATGGCGGGCGGCTTCGCGCCGATCAAGGATTGCAGCAAGCTATTGGTGTACCGGTTGTGCGCGTGGCGCAATGCGCAGTCGCAGGTGATCCCTGCGCGGGTGATCGAGAGACCACCATCGGCGGAGCTGCGCCCCGGGCAGAAGGACACCGACAGCCTGCCACCGTATGAGGTGCTCGATCCGATACTCGAGTCCTTCATCGAGGAGGATCTCTCGGTGGATCAGATCGCGGCGCGCGGCTTCGACCGGGCCACGGTGGGCAGAATTCTGGATCTCGTCAAGCGTAACGAGTACAAACGCCGCCAGGCGCCGCCCGGCGTCCGCGTGAGCAGCCGGGCCTTTGGGCGGGATTGGCGCTATCCCATTACCAGCGGCTACAAGACGCGCTGATCCCGGCGAGACCGATGTGCCAAGGAGCCTGCCGGACGCAGGTGCATCGAAGCGGCAGGCCTGTTGCGGCGACTCCCCTACCGAGACGAGGGGGCAGCTAAAAGACGTAGTTGTACCAATGCTTCTTGGGCCGGATTTCCTTGGTATCGGCGGGGTAGTTGTCGGCGTAGACGCGCTCCGCGTTCGCCGCCAAATCCATCATCTTGAGCTCGCGGTACGCGTCCACCAGCACCTTCATCGAGCCCTTCACCGCCGGCGCGCCGTCGTAGTTCTCGACGCAGTACTTGGCGCGATTGATCGCACCCACGTAGGCGCCGCGGCGCATGTAATACAGGGCCACGTGCAATTCGAAATCGGCCAGGCGATTGCGCAGAAACACCATGCGCTGCCGAGCGTCGGTCGCATACTGGCTGTGCGGATACTTCTCGATCAATTGCTGAAAGGATTCGAAGGATTTCTTCGCGTTGATGGGCGGGCGCTGCGATAGATCGACGTTGAATTTGCGCTCCAGCCAATTCGACTGGCGCTCGAAGTACACCAGTCCCTTCATATAATAAGCGTAGTCGACCCGCAAATTGGTCGGATTCTCGCGGATGAACGTGTCGGCGGCATCGATCGCGGGGTCCGTCTGGCGCGCCCGGTAATAGGCGTAGATCAGGTCGAGCTGCGACTGGCGCGCGGGCTCGCTGAACGGGAAGCGGGATTGCAGCGCCTCGAGCTGCTTGATCGCCTCGCTGTAATTCGAGTTGCGGATCGCCTTCTGGGCGCGCGCATAGATGACTTCGGGGCCTGATTTGGCGTCCTCGGCACGATGGCTGCGGCAGCCGGCCGCCAGCACGCCTAAGCCAATGACGACGAGCAGAACGCGGCTTGGACGGACAAGATCACCCAGTCTCACACTCGATTCCTTACAATGGGGGCTCCCGAAGGCGCGACAGTATACCCGATGCCCCGCCGCTAGCTTCGAGTGCCCTATGCCCGCTGAAGTTCAGGTCGATCTCGAGATTCCGCCGGACATGAGCGGCCGGCGGCTCGACAGCGCGCTCGCGCGCTTGCTGCCGCAACATTCGCGCACGCGGATCAAGGCATGGATCGAGGCCGGCGCCGTGACCGTGAATCGCGCCGCCTGCAAACCGCGGGATCGGGCGCTCGCGGGATCCCGCGTGCGGGTGCAAATGACGCCGGACGAGGCGCAACCCGAAGTGCTGGCCGAGCCCATTGCTCTGCGATTGGTCCACGAGGATCGCGACGTGCTGGTGATCGACAAGCCCGCGGGATTGGTGGTGCACCCGGGCGCGGGCAATCCGCGCCACACCCTGCAAAATGCGCTGCTCGGTCTCGACCCCTCGTTGGCGGCGCTGCCCCGGGCAGGATTGATTCATCGCCTGGATAAGGACACCAGCGGGCTGCTGGTGGTGGCGCGTACGCCGGAGGCGCAAACCTCGCTCAGCCGGCAATTGGAGGCGCGTACCATGGCGCGCGAATACGTCGCAGCCTGCGTCGGCGTCATGACCGGCGGCGGTACCATCGATGAGCCGATCGGGCGGCACCGCGGTGACCGCCTGCGCATGGCCGTGCGCGCCGCCGGCCGGCCGGCCGTGACTCATTACCGGGTGTTGGAGCGCTTCCGGGCGCATACCTACCTCAGCGTGAAGCTCGAGACCGGGCGAACCCACCAAATCCGCCTGCACCTCTCGCACATTGGATACCCTCTTATCGGCGATCCGGTGTACGGCAAACGCTTCGGCCTGCCGCGCGGCGCGACGCCGTCCCTCATAGAAGCCCTGCGCGGCTTCAAGCGCCAGGCCTTGCATGCGGCCTCCCTCGGCTTCGATCATCCGCGCGGCGGCGGCCGCTTGATCCTGCAAAGCCCCGTGCCACCCGACTTTGCGCAGTTGCTCGAGGTGCTGCGCGAGGATGCGCGTGCGGCGGCCCGTGCCGCCGCGCAGCGGCCGGCGCGCACCCGATGACGTCTGGAGGGTGCGGGGGTCCCGCCTGGATCGAACCGGATTGGCCGGCTCCTGCCGGCGTGCGGGCGCTGTCGACGCAGCGGACAGGCGGTGCGAGCAACGCACCCTTTGCGTCGCTCAACCTGGGCGGCCATGTGGGCGATGCCGTCGCCGCCGTGGCCGAAAACCGGCGCCGCTTGCGTGCGGCGGCCGGCTTGCCGTCGGAGCCCCGCTGGCTCGCGCAGGTGCATGGGACGACCGTGGTCGATCTGGACGCCTGGGATGCCGCGGCGGCGCCCATCACCGCAGATGCCTGCCTGACGCGCCAACCCGGGCGCATATGCGCGATTCTGACCGCAGACTGCCTGCCGATCTTGCTGACGGCGGATTCCGGAGAGGTGGTCGCCGCCGCGCATGCCGGCTGGCGAGGCCTCGCGGGCGGTGTGGTCGAGGCGCTGGTCGAGGCAGTGGCCGTGCCGGCCCCCCGCCTCATGGCGTGGCTGGGCCCGGCCATCGGACCCCGGCATTTCGAAGTGGGCGACGAGGTCCGGGAGGCGCTGCTCAAGGGCGATGCGGGAGCGGCAGCGGCGTTCCAACCGAACGCGCGTGGCCGCTTGATGGCGAATCTGCCGGAGCTCGCCCGCCGGCGGCTTGCAGCCCGGGGAATCGGCCGCATCTTCGGCGGCGGCGAATGCACGCATGCGGATGCGGATCGGTATTTCTCGCACCGCCGGGATGGGGTGACGGGGCGGCAAGCCACCTTGATCTGGCGCGACACTTAAAGGAGGTCGAGCGTCAGGCAGGAGGTATTTTTCAAACCGCCGGGGTGGCGTGAGGGGGAGGCGACGATTTGGCATGACGGTCGTTTGACCGTGTTTGACGGCCGGTGAGCGGGAGGCACGGCAGCCGTTGAATTGGCCGCGGTGCACCCCCATTGAGACACCCTTCAGATCGATATCTCAGGGTCATCTGTATGCGAATGGACAAGCTGACGACCAAGTTTCAGGCGGCACTGGCCGACGCCCAGTCGCTCGCCGTGGGCCGTGACAATCAGTACATCGAGCCCGTGCACCTCATGGCGGCGCTGCTCGAGCAGCAGGGCGGCACGGCGCGGCCGCTGCTGGAGAAAGCAGGGGCGCAAGTGGCCAAACTGCGCTCGGATCTCACCGGAGCCTTGGACCGCCTCGCCAAAGTCGAGGGGTCGGGCGGTGAGGTGCTGCTCGGCAACGATCTCAACAAACTGCTCAACGTCACCGACAAGCTCGCACAGCAGCGCGGCGATCAATTCATCTCCAGCGAACTGTTCGTGCTGGCTGCCTGCGATGACCGCGGCGAGCTCGGACGCTTGTTGAAGGCGAACGGCGCCACACGCTCGGCGCTCGAAACGGCGATCGACGAAGTGCGCGGGGGCGCGAAGGTGGACGATGCGGGCGCCGAGGAAAATCGTCAGGCGCTGGAGAAGTACAGCATCGACCTCACCGAGCGCGCAGCCTCGGGCAAGCTCGATCCGGTCATCGGCCGCGACGACGAAATTCGCCGCACCATTCAGGTTCTGCAGCGCCGCACCAAGAACAATCCGGTGCTGATCGGCGAGCCAGGTGTCGGCAAGACCGCAATCGTCGAGGGTCTGGCGCAGCGCATCGTCAATGGCGAAGTCCCGGAGGGTTTGCGCAACAAGCGCATTCTGTCGCTCGACCTGGGCGCGCTGATTGCGGGCGCGAAATTCCGCGGCGAGTTCGAGGAGCGGCTCAAGGCGGTGCTCGGGGATCTGGCCAAGCAGGAAGGGCAGGTGATCCTGTTCATCGACGAATTGCACACCATGGTGGGCGCCGGCAAGGCGGAGGGTGCGATGGACGCGGGCAACATGTTGAAGCCGGCCCTGGCGCGCGGCGAATTGCATTGCGTCGGCGCCACCACCCTCGATGAGTACCGAAAGTACATCGAAAAGGATGCGGCGCTCGAGCGGCGCTTTCAAAAGGTGCTGGTCGACGAGCCGTCGGTCGAGGACACCATCGCGATCCTGCGCGGCCTCAAGGAGCGCTACGAAGTGCACCACGGCGTCGAGATCACCGACCCCGCGATCGTCGCGGCCGCGACGCTGTCGCATCGCTACATCCCGGATCGGCAGCTGCCGGACAAGGCCATCGACTTGATCGATGAGGCGGGTTCCTTGATCCGCATGGAAATCGATTCGAAGCCGGAGGCGCTCGACAAGCTCGACCGCCGCATCATCCAGCTGAAGATCGAGCGTGAAGCGCTCAAGAAGGAGGCCGACGAGGCGTCACGCAAGCGCTTGAGCACCTTGGAAGACGCATTGCAGGCGTTGGAAAAGGAATACTCGGATCTCGAGGAGGTGTGGAAGGCGGAGAAGGCCTCGGTGCAGGGTGCCGCCCACATCAAGGAGGAGCTGGAGCGGGCGCGGCAGGATCTCGATACGGCGCGGCGGGCGCAGGATCTGGGGCGCATGTCGGAACTGCAATACGGACGCATTCCGGCGCTCGAGCAGCGTCTCGCGAAGGCGCTTGAAGTCGAACAGAAACCCAATCAGCTGCTGCGCAATTCTGTGACCGAGGTCGAGATCGCGGAAATCGTCTCGAAATGGACCGGCATTCCGGTGTCACGCATGTTGGAAGGCGAACGGGACAAGCTGCTGCGCATGGAGGAAGTCCTGGGGCAGCGCGTCGTCGGTCAGCAGGAGGCGGTCAAGGCCGTGGCGGATGCCATCCGCCGCACGCGCGCCGGGCTGTCGGACCCGCATCGGCCGAGCGGCTCGTTCATGTTCTTGGGTCCCACCGGCGTCGGCAAGACCGAACTGTGCAAGGCGCTCGCCGAGTTCATGTTCGACACCGAGGATGCCCTGGTGCGAATCGACATGTCCGAATTCATGGAAAAGCATTCGGTGGCGCGGCTGATCGGCGCGCCGCCGGGGTACGTGGGCTACGAGGAGGGCGGCTATCTGACCGAAGCGGTGCGCCGCAGGCCGTATTGCGTGATCTTGTTGGATGAGATCGAAAAGGCGCATCCCGACGTGTTCAACGTGTTGCTGCAGGTCTTGGACGACGGCCGCCTCACCGACGGCCAGGGCCGCACCGTGGACTTTCGCAACAGCGTGGTGATCATGACGTCGAACCTCGGCAGCCAGGTGATTCAGGAACTCTCGGGCGAGGCCAACTACGCCAAGATGAAGGAGGCGGTGATGCAGGTGGTCGGCCAGCATTTCCGGCCGGAATTCATCAATCGCGTCGATGAGATCGTGGTGTTTCATTCCCTCGGGCGCGAGCAGATCCGCTCCATCGTCGACATTCAGCTGGGACGCCTGCGCCAGCGCCTCGCCGAGCGGGACATCACGCTGCGCCTGGACGATGGGGCGCGCGACAAGATCGGCGAGGCGGGTTTCGATACCGTTTACGGGGCACGGCCCTTGAAGCGCGCCATCCAGGCGCAGATCGAAAATCCGCTGGCGCAGCGGATTCTGCGCGGCGAGTTCATCGCCGGGGATCGCGTGGTCGCGACGCTCAAGCGCGATGCCCTGGTGTTCGAGAAGGAACGCTTGCACTGAAGGTTTGGCGCGCGGTTCGCTATACTGCGGCGCGCCCTTCCATAGAGGAAAGACATGCCGTTTTACGAGTATCAGTGCAAGAACTGCGGCCACGACCTCGAGGCCATGCAGAAGGTCAGCGACGCACCGCTCAAGAAATGTCCCCACTGCGGCAAGTCGCAGCTGCAGCGCCTGATGTCGGCGCCGGTGTTCAGGCTGAAGGGCGGCGGCTGGTACGAGACTGATTTCAAGGGCGATCAGGACACCAAGCGCAATCTCGCGGATCGTCCCGAGGCGGCCGACGACAAGCCCAAGGACGCGGGCAAGGACGGTGCCGATGCTGTCGCGGCGAAGGCGGACAGCGCGCTCAAGGACGGTTCCAAGGACCCGGCGCCCAAGGAGGCAGCCAAGGAGAAGGGCGCCGACAAACCGGCGGATAAGCCGGCGGGCGGCGCTGCGAAGCAGCCGCTGGGCAAGAGATCGCCGCGTACGAAGCCTCTCGTGCGCAGCAAATCCTCGGCGAAGCGCGCCGCCAAGAAGCCCGCGCCCAAGGTTCGCCGCCGGCGTTAGCGGCCTGCCTGGCTTGGGGACATCGTCGCGAGTCGGCTGCCGCAGCAGAGGGACGTAAGTCCGACAGTCTGCCGGGGCTTGCCCGCGGCACGCCCAGGCCTTAGCATCGCGCGCTTTCCTGCATAAGTTGTCGTCGCGTATGCGCACTCATTATTGCGGCCAGGTGAACGAGTCGCTGATCGGCCAAACGGTCACGGTGGCTGGTTGGGCGCAGCGCCGCCGCGACCATGGCGGCGTCATTTTCGTGGACTTGCGCGATCGCGAAGGACTGCTGCAACTCGTTTTCGATCCGGACCGGGCGGAGATGTTTGCGAAGGCCGAGCGCGTGCGCAATGAATTCGTACTCAAGGTGAACGGACTGGTGCGGGCGCGCCCGCCAGGCACGGCGAACGCGCACCTTGCATCCGGTCAGGTCGAATTGCTGTGCCAGGAGTTGGAAATTCTCAACCGCTCCGAGCCGCTGCCGTTCCAGCTCGACGAGCACGTCAGTGAAGAGGTGCGGCTGCGCTACCGGTACCTCGACCTGCGGCGCGAGGACATGCGCGAGCGCCTGCTGCTGCGCCATCGGATCACGCGCGCCATGCGCCATTACCTCGACGAGGCCGGATTCGTCGACATCGAGACGCCGATGCTGTCCAAGGCGACTCCGGAGGGCGCCCGCGATTACTTGGTGCCGAGCCGCACCCACGCCGGCAAGTTCTTTGCGCTGCCGCAGTCGCCGCAAATCTACAAGCAGCTGCTCATGATCGCTGGCTTCGACCGCTACTATCAAATCGTGCGCTGCTTCCGCGATGAGGACCTGCGCGCTGACCGGCAGCCGGAGTTCACGCAGCTCGACGTTGAGACCTCGTTCCTCGACCAGGCGGACATCCAGGTGTTGATGGAGGGGCTGGTGCGGCACTTGTTCAAGCAGGTGCTGGATGTCCAATTGCCCGACCCGATCCCGCGCATGAGCTACGCGGAAGCGATGCGCCGCTATGGGTCGGACAAACCGGATCTGCGTGTGGCGCTGGAATTGGTCGACGTGGCGGATCTCGTCAAGGGCTGCGACTTCAAGGTGTTTTCCGGACCCGCCGCCGATCCTGCGGGCCGCGTGGCGGCCTTGCGTGTGCCCCAGGGCGGACGCCTGTCGCGCAGCGAGATCGATGAGCATACGGCGTACGTCGCGCGCTACGGCGCCAAGGGCCTCGCCTACGTCAAGGTGAACGAGATCGCCAAGGGCCGCGACGGTCTGCAGTCGCCGATCGTGAAGTTCCTGAGCGACGCCGCAGTGAGCGGCATTCTCGAGCGCACCGGCGCCGCCGACGGCGACTTGATTTTCTTCGGTGCCGACACCGGCAAGATCGTGAGCGATGCCTTGGGCGCGCTGCGTCTGAAAGTCGCGGCCGACCTCAAGTTGGTGGCGCCCGGATGGCGGCCGTTGTGGGTGGTCGACTTCCCGATGTTCGAATGGGACGCGGAGGCGAAGCGCTGGCAGGCCATGCATCACCCGTTCACCAGCCCGGCGAACGTGGACTACGCGGCATTGGCTGCAAGCCCGGGCGAGGCGATCGCGAAGGCCTACGATCTGGTCTTGAACGGTTCCGAGATCGGCGGGGGCTCGGTGCGTATTCATTCGCAGGAGCTGCAGTCCGTGGTGTTCGATTTGCTCGGCATCTCGGCGGAGGAGTCGCGCTCGAAATTCGGCTTCCTGCTCGATGCGCTCAAGTTCGGCGCGCCGCCGCATGGCGGCATCGCCTTCGGGCTCGATCGCCTCGCGATGTTGATGGCGGGAGCCGACAGCATCCGCGATGTCATCGCGTTCCCCAAAACCCAGACCGCGGCGGATCTGCTGATGGACGCACCGACCGAGGTCAGCGAAGCGCAGCTTCGTGAATTGCACATTCGTGTGCGTGTCCCGCCCAAAGTCGAGTGACCGATCCGGATCCAAGCGCTCCCGTGTACCGGCGCCCGGAATCCGTGTTGATCGTGATCCATACCGACGCCGGCGAGTTTCTGCTGCTGGAGCGCCGCCGGCCTGCGGGCTTCTGGCAGTCGGTGACGGGCAGCCTGGAATGGGGGGAACTCCCCGACACCGCGGCGCGGCGTGAGGTGATCGAGGAAACCGGCATCACGCAGGGCGCACTCATCAACCTGCATTGGATGCAGGAGTACGAGATCATGCCCGCGTTCGGCAAGGTATACGCCCCGGGCATCACCCGGAATCTCGAACACGCCTTCTCGCTGCGGCTGGTGCAGCGCATGCCGGTGACATTGAGCGACACGGAGCACGTGCGGTTTCGTTGGGTTGCGGGCGCCGAGGCCGCCGAGACGGTGTCGTCGAGCAGCAACCGCGCGGTCATCGAACGACTCAGATCCTAGGGGCTGGCCGCCATGCGCACGGTCATCGTCTACGTGCACGGCTTGTGGCAGCGGGGCGGTGAGGCACTGTGGCTGCGTAAGCGTCTGACGCGCGCAGTCGGCGCCGAGGCGCTGGCGTTCTCGTATCCCTCGGTGGCTGCCGACGCCACGGCGAATGTGCGCCTGCTGTTCGAATTCCTGAGCGGCATCAGCGCCGATACCCTGCACCTGGTCGGACACAGCCTCGGCGGCTTGATGATCGTGAAGCTGTTCGAGGACTTGGCGGAGGCCGATGCGCGCGTGCCGCCCGGCCGCATCGTCCTCATGGGATCGCCGGTGCGCGGCAGCCGTACGGCGCAAAACCTGGCGCGCCTTCGGTTCGGCCGGAAGATCATGGGCCGCAGCGTCGATCAAGAACTGCTGCAGCCGCGCGATCGCACCTGGACGAGTGCGCGTGAATTGGGCGTCATCGCCGGGAATTCCGGCGTCGGTTTGGGCCGCCTGGTGGGTCCGCTGGGTGCGCCGAGCGACGGCACCGTGACCGTCGAGGAGACGCGGATCGAGGGCGCGGCGGATCACATCGTGATACGCACCGGCCACACGGGTATGCTGTTCTCCGCGGCGGTCGCGAGCCAGGCGGGCGCGTTCCTTTGCACCGGGCGATTCCGCCGGTAGCAGCCTGCCGCCGGCGGCGATCACCGCGCGGTTTGCCCGCGACGCGGCGCCGCGACCAATGGCCGCGGACAAAACACGACAGCGAGCGCCTCGCGGACCCAGATGAGTGCGGCGCGCGCAGCGCGTCGAGCGCCGGTGATCGCGGCGCCGCGGATGCGCTACGACTCGGCGCCGCGATCCAACTGCTGAAGCCGGAACAGCGCATCGAGCGCCTCGCGCGGGCTCAATGAGTTTGGATCCAGCGCGCGCAAAGCGTCGAGCGCCGCGGAGCGGGGCGCCGCGGCCTCGGGTGCGTGCTGGAACCGTGCGGGCTGCGGGCGTGCCACCTGAGACGGCGCGGGCCGGAGCGGTGCGGCCTGCTGCGCCCCCGAGGCCGGCGCCGGTGGGGATAGCGGCAACTCCGCCTGCGGGGACGTCAACGTGCGCAGCGCGTCGCGCTCGCGCTCGAGTTCGTGGAGGTAACGACGCGCTTTGGCGGTCACCGATTTCGGTATGCCGGCGAGCGCCGCCACCTGCAATCCATAGCTCTGACTGGCGGGACCCTCCTTGACGCCGTGCAGGAAAACCAGCGTGTCGCCGTGTTCCACCGCCTCGACGTGCACGTTGGCGACAGCGGGAGCCTCGGCCGCCAGGCTCGTCAGTTCGAAGTAGTGGGTCGCGAACAAAGTAAAGGCGCGGATCTGATCGGCAATGAAGGCGGCGCAGGCCCAGGCGAGCGACAGTCCGTCGAAGGTGCTGGTGCCGCGGCCGACCTCATCCATGAGCACCAGACTCTTCGCCGTCGCATTGTTGAGGATATTCGCCGTCTCGGTCATTTCCAGCATGAACGTCGACCGGCCGCCCGCGAGATCGTCCGAGGCACCGATGCGGGTGAAGATGCGGTCGATCGGACCCAGCACCGCGCGGCGCGCCGGCACGAAGCAGCCGACATGCGCCAGGACGACGATCAGCGCCGTCTGACGCATGTAGGTGCTCTTGCCGCCCATGTTCGGTCCCGTGATGATCAGCATGCGCCGTGCGTCGTCCAAGCGCAGGTCATTCGGCACGAAGGGTTCCCCGCCATTGCGCTCGACCACCGGATGGCGTCCGGCCTCGATCAACAGCCGCGGCTCTTCGGTCAATTCCGGCTGCGCCAGATCGAGAGCGGCGGCGCGCTCCGCAAAACAATTGAGCACATCGAGCTGCGCGATCACCGCCGTGCTCGACTGCAGCACGGGCAGACGCAGCGTCAGATGATCCAGCAATCCGTCGTACAGCGTCTTCTCGCGCGCCAGCGCGCGATCGCGGGCGCCGAGCACCTTGTCCTCGAACGATTTCAATTCGGGGGTGATGAACCGCTCGGCGGACTTCACCGTCTGACGCCGCACGTAGTCGGCGGGTACCCGCTCGGCCTGACTGCGGTTCACCTCGATGTAGAAGCCCTGCACCCGATTGAATCCCAGTTTCAAACTGGACAGACCGCTGCGCTCGCGCTCCCTGTGCTCCAGGTCGAGCAAAAACTGCTCGGTATTGCCGCCGAGCAACCGCAATTCGTCGAGTTCCGCGTCGTAGCCCGCGGCGATGACGCCGCCGTCGCGCAGGTAGTGGGGGGGCGAGTCGACCAGCGCTTTGGCGAGCAGTCCGTGATCCTCCCGGTGATTGCCGTTGTTGGCGGCCAGCTCGGCGATGAGGTGCTGCAGCAGCGGCGAGCAGCTGCCGAAACCGGCACGCGTCGGATGCATGTCCGCGTTGACGATGTTGAGTGTGCCGAGAAGCCGCTCGAGCGCAGGCAGCACGCCGAGTGCCGCTCGCAGCTGCGCCAGGTCGCGCGGGCGCGCCGAGCGCAGGGCGATACGCGCCACGATACGTTCCAGATCACCGATCGACTGCAGGCATGCGGCGACAGCCGCCTGCTGCGCGGACTCCAGCAGGGTGGCGACCGCTCGATAGCGCGCACGCAGGACGCTGCGATCACGCAGCGGGCGGTGCAGCCAGCGGCGCAGCATGCGGCCACCCATGGCGGTCGCCGTCCGATCGAAGACGCCGGCGAGGGTCAGTTCGGGTTTGCCGGCCAGGCTCTCGTCGAGCTCTAGATTGCGACGTGTCGCCGGATCCATGATGAGGGCGGCGTCGCGCTCTTCCGTGGCGATCGACAGCAAGTGCGGCAGCGCTGACTTCTGCGTCTCCCGCACATACGCGAGCAGTGCACCGGCCGCCGCGATCGCCAGGGGCTTGTCGGCGCAGCCGAATCCCGCCAAGTCGCGCGTGCCGAATTGCTCGGTCAGCGCGCGCGTCGCGGACTCCGCCTCGAAATGCCAGGGCGGGCGCAGCCGGACTCGTTCAATGGTTGCCCCGGCCGACAGGGGCAGCGGCTGCGCGCCGTCGGGCACCAGTACCTCGGCGGGGCGCAGCCGTTCGATCTCCGCCTCGAGTGCGGTGCCGTCCGCCAGCTCCATCACGCTGAAGCGGCCTGCGGAAAGGTCCAGCCATGCGAGGCCGAAACGGCCGTGGGCGCCGAACACGCCGGCCAGCAGATTGTCGCGGCGCTCCTCGAGCAGCGCCTCGTCGGTCAAGGTGCCCGGCGTGACGATGCGCACGACTTCCCGTTCCATCGGCCCCTTGATCTTGCCGGGTTCGCCGCGCTGCTCGCAGATCGCGACCGATTCGCCCTTGCGCACCAGCTTCGCCAGATACGCATCGAGCGTCACGGCCGGCACACCCGCCATCGGAATTGGAGCGCCGGCCGATGCGCCGCGCTGCGTCAGCGCAATATCGAGCAGCTGAGCCCCCCGCCGTGCGTCGTCGTAGAACATCTCGTAGAAATCCCCCATGCGGTAAAACAGGAGAACGTCGGGATGCTGTGCCTTGATGCGCAGGTACTGCTGCATCATGGGTGTGTGGTCGGTGGTCTCTGATCCAGGTCCCGCCAAAGCTGTTTCCTTTTGCAATTTCATATAGTTAGAAGTTAGCGGTCACTCTGGCGCGGCGTTGCAACTCATCGCCACCACTGGTATTTTGTTCACACGGCTCGCCCACTCGCAATGATTGAGCAAGAAATTCGCGAACCGGCTTAGCTGTGCGAAATGCCGAGCATTGGCGAGACGCTCGATTCACGTCCTGTACGCTCTATTACGCAAGTTTCCATTTGGATTGGTCCATCGCATTGATGGTGATCTACTGAGAATCATGGCGGTTGCACTTCGCGGCCGGTGACCGGAGTATTGGCATGGCCGCGATTAGGTTCTCTTGCCCAGCGTTTCGAAAGCATCGAAGAGCGGCAAGTAATGCGTGATCTCATTCTCAATTGGCAGCTGGGCGTCAACTTCGGTTGGGGCATTCTCGGTCTCAATCTCTTTGCCCACCTGGCGCATGACGATGAGCTGCGTCCGATCATGGGTGTCCCCATTACCCAGGACCAGCTGGCGGGCGTGGATCCGCTGCGCCATTCACGGATCTGGGGAGCCGCGCAGGTTTCGAATTCGTATCTCGCCTCGCTCGGCGGCGGCGATCCGACGCGCAAGCTCGATGCGATACAGGTCGACTGCCTGGGCAACAATTTTACGGATGCGAGCCGGTACCGCTCAGGAGTGATGATCGGCAGGATAATCTTCGAGACCTCAGCTCTGAATGGTGCAGCGGCGCTGCTGGAAAAATACGACCTGTTGCTCACCGGGTCGACCTGGAATGCCGAGATGCTAAAAGCGGCAACGGGACGCACTGCACACGTCATCCACGAAGGCGTGGATGTCTCCATGTTCTGCCCCGCGCCACGTTCCGGCTGGCTCGATCCGGAGCGCTTCTACGTGTTTTCGGGCGGCAAAATTGAATATCGAAAAGGCCAGGATCTCGTGATCCTGGCGTTTGAGCGCTTCGCCGCGCGCCATCCCGACGCGACTCTGGTGACGGCGTGGCACTCGCCGTGGCCACAATACTCGGTCGGATTCGGGGGGCGCCTCGAATCGCCCATCAGGATGGGACCGCGAGGCATGCTCGACGTGATGCGCTGGGTTACAGAGAACGGGCTGGATCCCGGACAGGTCATCGACATCGGACAGATCGCGAATGTGTTGATGCCGGGTGTGCTCCGCGAAATCCATGTCGTATTGCAGCCATCGCGGGCCGAAGCGTGCACCAGCCTCCCGGTGAAGGAGGCGATGGCCTGTGGGATTCCGGTTATTGCTGCGCGAAACACCGGGATGCTCGATATTCTCACCGACGAAAATAGCTTTCCGCTGCGCCGGCAGTCGCGGGTTATCCCCATCAACGACCTGGGCACAGAAGGGTGGGGCGAAAGTGACATCGAAGAGATCGTCGCGATGCTCGAGTTTACTTACCAAAACCGCGCCGCCGCTGCCGCGACGGGCGTGCGTGCCCGGCAATATCTGATCGACAATGGACGCACCTGGCAGCAGCATACGGCGACTTTTAGGCAATGGCTGATGGAAAACGCGGCCTAAACGTTGTATTTGCTCGGAGATCCTCGAAGTCGGCTATATGATCATCCGGTGATCAAGATTCGGGATATCTTCAAGTCAAAGGCGACGGCAACCCCGGCGGCCCTCGAGGTTGACGACGCATTCCAGAAAGCTCGTTCGCTACAAGAGCAGGGGCAATTGACGCAGGCGACGGCGGCCTACCAGTCGATCCTGGAGCGGCAACCTGGCCATTGGGATTCTCTTCTGGCCATTGCGACGATGACGCTGCAAGGCGGAAATCCCGAAAGGGCGGTCCAGTTATACGGCAATTTCATTGCCCGGCATGGCGATCATGCCGAGGCCCATTACAAGCGCGGCAACGTGTACAACGCGCTCGGGCAATTGGGTCCAGCCATTCTTGATTACGATCGAGCGATCGCGATCAATCCTGCACACGCCAACGCCTACTGTAATCGCGGCGTGGTGCTGGGCCGTCTGAAACGATGGGAAGCTGCATTGGCCAGTTACGACCGGGCGATCGAGCTGAATCCCGCCGACTGCTTGGCGTTTTGCAACCGCGGTTTCGTGCGCAAAGAACTAGGGCGACTCAATGAGGCGTTGGCCGACTATGAGCACGCGATCTCACTCAAGCGCGACTACGTCGAGGCTTACGTCAATCGTGGAGGCGTATTGCAGGAATTGGAGCGACATGAAGCGGCGGTGATGAGTTACGACAAGGCCATCGAAATCAGACCCATCCATGCCGAGGCATTTCAAGGACGAGGCTCCTCGCTCATGAAGCTTGGACGAATCGAAGAAGCCGTTGCGAACTTCGATCAAGCCATCGCGCTGCAACCCGATTACAGGTATGTCTCGGAGACCCGTCTCCACTTGAAAATGCAATTATGCGACTGGGATGATTTCGCTTCGAACCTGTCCAACGTCACGAGAGGACTTGAATCGGGGAAGGCAACGTTGCCCTTTCCGCTGCTGGCGTTGGTCGATTCGCCGGATCTCCATCGCCTGGCCGCCGAGTCCTACGTGCGGGCGGAGTACCCGCCGAGCAATGTACTTCCCGCGATCCTTCCTCGATCGCGCAGCGACAAGATTCGCATCGGATACTTTTCCTCTGATTTCCGCGCTCACCCGGTGTCATATTTGACCGCCGAGTTGTTCGAGCTCCACGATCGATCCGCTTTCGAAATCATTGCATTTGCCTTTGGTCCCGAATCCAAGGACGCCATGCGGGGACGGTTGCAGCGTGCGTTCGATCGCTTTATCGACGTCCGCGATCGATCGGATGTCGAAGTGGCGCTGCTCGCCCGCGAAATCGGCATCGATATCGCGATCGATCTTGGCGGATTCACGGAGCATTGCCGTCCCAAGATCTTCGCAACGCGGGCTGCGCCGATACAAGCCAGCTACATCGGTTATCTGGGCACCATGGGCGCAACGTATATCGATTACCTGTTGGCCGACTCCACCATTATTCGCGCCTCGGAGCAGCTGCATTACGCAGAAAAGATCATTTATCTGCCGAGCTATCAAGCGAACGACCGTCAGAGACGCATCTCAGAGCGGGTGTTTACACGCGAGGATCTTGGCCTGCCGCCGACAGGCTTCGTGTTCTGCTGCTTCAATTCGGTCTACAAAATCTTGCCGGACACGTTTGCGGTCTGGATGCGGATCTTGCAGCGGGTGGAGGGAAGCACTCTTTTCCTGTATGTCGACAAGCCGGCCGCGGCGCGTAATCTGGCGAAGGAGGCGCGGCGTCGCGGCGTAGACCCGCAACGCATCGTGTATGGCGCGCGTCTCGATCTGCCCGACTACATGGCGCGCTTTGGCGCGATGGATCTTTTCTTGGACACATCGCCCTACAATGCCGGCACGACCGCGAGCGATGCCCTATGGGCCGGGCTGCCGGTGCTGACGTACATGGGCGAAGCGTTCGCCGGTCGGGTTGCGGCCAGCATCTTGACGGCCATTGACATGCCGGAGTTGATCACGGCAACACCCGGGGAATACGAGGAATTGGCGGTGCAACTCGCGACAAACCCGGCGCGGATGTCCCAGATCCGGCAAACATTGGCGCTTAACCGTCACGTCTCTCCGTTGTTCAACACACCGCTGTTCACGAAAAGTCTCGAATCCGCCTATCGCCAGATTTACGAGCGATGGCATGCGAACCTGCCGCCGGAGCATCTATCCTTGAAATCGAGGTAAGGAGGCCTTGAAATCGAGGTAAGGAGGCCTTGAAATCGAGGTAAGGAGGGCGCTGCTGTTGCGCACAGTCGTAGGCGGCCTGATTACTGGCGCCAACGACCGTAAATCCTGTGTAGTGAGGATCTGCATCAGAGGAAATCCCGTCGCAGGTCCGCCGCCAACCGTTGGAAGACCTCGTTCCAGCCGCCTGGTGTTCTTTGCCTGTACAGGCGCATCGTCGGGTACCAGGGGCTGTCGTCGCGGCCGATCAGCCAGCGCCAATCGGCGTTGAACGCCAGCAGCACCCAGGTTGTCTTGCCCAACGCGCCGCTCAGATGCGCAATGCTGGTATCGACGCTGATGACCAGGTCCATGCATTCGCACAGCGCCGCGGTCTTGCTGAAATCACGTAACTCGTCGTGAAATTCGAGGATTTGCGGGTTCTCCGCCAATGTCTTGCGATCCGCCTCGGTTACCTCGGTCTGCAGACAGAAGTATTGCATCTCAGTCGGGAGATGGGGAATCAGGGCCGCCAACGGAAAGTGACGTTTGCGATTCGTTCCGGCCGTCTGTCTGCCGCTCCAAGTCAATCCGACGCGGGGCTTCATTTTCGAGCCGAGTCGCGTTTTCCAGGCGGCGATGTCGCGTGCGCCGGTGCTCAGGTACGGAGTCGCCGAGGGCACCGTGTCCAGGGTTGTTTCAAAGGCCAACGGCAGACTCATGAGCGGGCACTGAAAATCGAAGTCCGGCAATGGGTTTCCGTGAGGAATCACCTGCACCACGCCTTTGAGAGTGCTGCATAGATTCACGAGCGGCGGCGGTACCTCGAGGACGACCCGCGCGCCCCGCTCGGCAAGCATCCCGGCGTAGCGGCAGAATTGCAGCGAGTCGCCGAGACCTTGTTCGGCGTAGACCAATACGGTCTTGCCGCCGATGTTCTGCCTGCCGGTCCAGAGCGGCTGCCGAAAAGTTCTCCTTTCCCTGAAAACCGCGCCGGTCGTTGCTCGCCATCGCCACTCAAAATGGGTCCACCCGGTCGCGAGGTCCCCCGCCTTGAGCGATGCCATCGCCAAATTGAAGTAGCCCTCGGGAAAATCGGGCTTGATGGCAACAGACTGCACGTAGCTTGCGATGGCTTCGTTCACACGTCCCATTTCCTCGAGCGAGGCACCGCGGTTGACGAAAGCATCCGCGTAACGAGGCTGCGCCGCAATCGCAAGATCATAACTTGCCAGCGCGCCGGCAAAATCGTCGAGCTCCTGCAATGCGGTCCCTCGATTGAAGTAGGCCTCCGCGTAATCGGAGTCCGCGGCGATTGCTTGATCGTAACTCGACAATGCGGCATCCAATCTCGCCATCTTCTGCAGTACGACCCCGCGGTTGTTGTACGTGGTTGCCTCCCGGGCATTGAGTGCGATTGCCCGATCGTAGCTATCCAAAGACGCTGTGAATCGATTGAGTTGTTGAAGCACCTCGGCGCGACCGGCGTGGGCCCGGAAGAATTCTCCGTCAAGAGCAATCGCCCGGTCAAAGCTCTCCAAAGCCGCGTTCCACTGCCCGAGCTCTCGGAGGACGTTGCCGCGGTTGTAATAGGTGAGCACATCGCCTGCGTGGGTGGAGATTGCCCGATCGTAACTCTCCAGCGAGGCGACAAACTCCCGTCGTTCCTGAAGCAGGGCCGCGCGGCCGAAATGCGCCGGAAAACAGCCGGGATCATGGGCGATGGCGTCATCGAAACTCGCGAGTGCGGCATCCTTCTGCCCGAGACCGTTCAGCAGAACGCCCCGGTTGCAATAGGCGATTACGTCTGTGGGCTCGAGCGCAATCGCGCGGTCGTAGCTCGAGAGCGCCTCGGGGAAATTTCCCATCAGCCCCAAGACGACAGCCCGATTGCAGAATGCCTGAGAGTATTCGGGCTGCAACGCGATGGCCCGATCGTAGCCGGAAAGGGCTGCATCGAGCTTCCCCTGATCCTTCAATACATTGGCATGGCGGTAATGCGCCTCGGCGCTGTCCGGGTGGACTTGTAGAATCCTCCGGTAGAGCGTGTCTGCCGCTTCCAATTGTCCTTGCTGTTGCAGCGCACGTGCTTGTTTGATTTGCTCGCTCACAGGATCGCTCACAGGATCACTCACAGGATCACTCACAGGATCGCTCACAGGATCGCTCACAGGATCGCTCGGAGGATCGCGAGGCGGCGCGCCCGACGCTCGCTCGCTCAGCGGTGCGCCCGACGCCGACTGCGCGGCCGGCGGCTTGCCGGCGCCGGCCTTCGCTGCCGGTTTGAAAAGGGAAAAAAATTTGGAGGCCATTGAATCGGAAATGCGCGGAAGCTGCGTGCTTTGCGGGAAGGTTCGTGGTTGCTCGACGCGTCAATCGGTCCGGGCTTTGGCGGCCGCTTGTATGCGCGTGATCAGCTCGAAGGAAAATGATTGGACGAACGCGTCCGGGTAACCGTGGCTGCTCAACCCTTCGCGTACGCGGGCCGCCAAGCGGGCCTTCGTGTAGATATTGAGACGGTTTGTCCGCGTGAATTCGACAACTCGTCTGGCGATGTTGTCGTCCATGTCGCGCGCGCGAATGATTTGCTTTTTCTTCTTCTTGCCCGAGGCCAAATCCGGAGGCGCGGCTCGTTTGACCTCGGCAATTATCCAGTCTGCAAATTCATTCGCCTTTGACGTATTGAAGAAGCTTGCAATCATGTCTCATCGCCTCGCATGTGTCATGGCCCCGCGATCGGAGTGCATGAACGACTCTACTATCAGCGCATCATCAGACTACTGTCATTCTACACGTGGAATATGTGAACTACGACGCACTCTCTTGTTGGTGAACCGCGACAGATCGAGCTATGGGCCGCACTGTGCGACAGTGGCGCCCCGGTTGGCCATGGGACACGAGATGCGCAAATTCAATTCAACCTGCTGTGTATACGCGGCGCTCGCATTGTCGGCTTGCGGCAGCGGCTCGAGCGTAGCGACCAACTCCAATGCCGCCGCCGCGACGACATCGTCCTCGAGCTCAAGTTCTTCGAGTACCTCGACCACGCCGACTTCCGTACCGGCGGCGCCGAGCGGGCTCACCGCGACGGCGGGCAGTGCGCAAGTGGCGCTCAGCTGGAAGGCGAGCAGCGGCGCGACGAGTTATCTCGTCGATCGCGGCACGGTGAGCGGTGGTCCTTACACGCAAGTCGGCTCGACGGCGGCCACGTCCTTCGTGAACACAGGACTCGCCGACGGAACCAAGTATTTTTATGTCGTGATCGCGGTCGACACTGCGGGACACAGCACGGCTTCGAACCAGGCGACTGCCACGCCGGAGGCGGCGGTCGAAGCACCGGTGCCACCCGCCGGTTTGAAAGCGGCTGCGGGCAACGCGCAGGTGACGTTGACGTGGAGTGCGAGTTCGGGTGCGACCAGCTATGTGGTGGAACGCGGCACGGCCAGCGGGGGACCGTACTCGGCGATCGCCACGGCGACGACGACCACGTACGTGAACACGGCACTCACCAATGGCACGCCGTATTACTACGTGGTGGCGGCGAAGAACAGCGCCGGTGAAAGCGCGGTGTCCGCGCAGGCGACGGCCACCCCCGAGGCGGCGGTCACGATACCCGCGGCGCCCAAGGGCCTCGCCGCATCGGCGGGCAGCGCGCAGGTCGGTTTGACCTGGACTCTGAGCGCGGGCGCGACCGATTATCACGTCAAGCGCGCGACGGTGAGCGGCGGCCCGTACACGGTCATTGCGGAACCTGCGACCGCGTCGTATGTCGATCCGGGGCTCGCCAACGGCACGATCTATTATTTCGTGGTGTCGGCCGTGAACTCGGCGGGAGAGAGTGCCAACTCGAGCCAGGTGAGCGCGACTCCGGTCGCCGCATCGTCGTCGGGTCCTGCGGCGGTGTGCACCACGCCATTCTCCGAAGACAAGAGTGCAACCACGGTGACCGTCGGCAACGGGACAGCGGCCAGTTGCACCGAGGCGGCGCTCGCCACCGCTTTGAGCAAGGGCGGCGTCATCCGCTTCAGCTGCGGTGGCGCGGCGACGATCCACCTCACGTCGCAGAAAACCTTGCGTACCGACGTCAACACGACGCTCGACGGGCAGGGGCTGATCACGCTCGACGGCGGCGGGATCACGCGTCTGTTGTATTATTCGGCGTCGAACTGGCAGGTGACCAAGACTGTGGTGACGATCCAGAATCTGACGTTGCAAAACGGGAAGTCGAGCGGCACGCCGATCGCCGCCGCACCGGCGCCGTGTTCGCAGGGCACCCAGACCGACGGCGGCGGTGCCGCGATCTACTTCAAGGACGGGATACTTCACGTCTGGAACAGCATCTTCAAGAACAACAGCGGCCCGTCCCTCGGGCCGGACGTGGCCGGGGGCGCGATCTACACGCTCGGGTCGTATGCGACGACGATCGTCGGCAGCACGTTCGAGTCGAACCATGCCGCGAACGGCGGTGCCATCGGATCGTTGTGGGGCGACTTGAGCATTTACAACAGCGAGTTCACGTCGAACGAGGCCACGGGCAACGGCGCCAACAACGTCAGCAGTTCGTGCAAGGTCAATGGCGGGGAGATCGGCGACGGCGGCAACGGCGGGGCGGTGTCGATCGACGGGGGTGAGAGCTATGCCGTCAACGTGTGCGGCTCGACGTTCACGTCCAACGCCGCGGGTTCGGGGGCGCTCGGCGGCGCCATTTTTCGAACTCCCGACGCGGCCCAGCAAACGACCACCATCGATCGCAGCTCCTTTGTCGACAATTCGGCGCCGAGCGGCGGCGCGCTGTACTTTCATAATTCGGATCTGGTGTTGAAGGCATCGACGCTGTCCGGCAACATCGCCGCCGGCGCCGGGGGCGGGGTCTTCTCCGATGGTTCGACGCTGACATTCACCAATGACACGTTCGCCAACAATGTGGCGGAGAAGGGATTGGGCGGCGGCATCGTGCTGTTCGGAAACGGCGGCACGATCGAGAACGTCACCTTCGTGGGCAACCAAGCGAGCGGCGGTTCGGGCTACTTCGCCGCAGCCATCGGCGGGGGCACGGCATTGACGATCAAGAACACGCTGTTCTCCGACGATGCGACCAAGGATTGCTATTCACCGATGCAGTGCCAGGTCGGAAGCAGCGCGGGTGCCGATAACCTGCAGTGGCCGAAGACGCATGCGGTGTGCGCGACGCTGGACACGGCCTGCTCCTCGGGCACGGTGTTCAGCAACCCGGAACTGGGTGTCCTGGAGGGCAACGGTGGTCCTACCAAGACGGCAGCGCCGCTGCCCGGAAGTCCTGCGGTGGGAATCGGACAGAATTGTCCGTCCACCGATCAGCGCGGCGTCGCGCGGCCAGCGACCAAATGCACCGCGGGGGCGGTCGAAGGCGACGTCTCGCCGTGAGCGGATGCTGAACGGCGACGCTGAACTCGCCCGGTTGGCGGCTCGCGTGGGGCACCGCCTGCGGGCCCGTCAAGAACGGGTCGCCACCGCCGAATCGTGCACCGGGGGCTGGATTGCCAAGGCGCTCACCGATGTTGCCGGCAGCTCGCAGTGGATGCTGGAGGGCTTCGTCACCTACAGCAATGAATCGAAGATCAAGACGCTGGGTGTGCCGGCGGCTGTGTTGCGGGCACACGGTGCCGTCAGCGAGCAGACGGTTCGCGCCATGGCGAGGGGCGCGCTCAAGCGCTCCGGGGCGGAGCGCGCGGTGGCGGTGACCGGCATCGCCGGTCCCGGCGGAGCGGTGCCGGGCAAGCCGGTGGGCACGGTTTGGTTGGGCTGGGCCACGCGCCGCGGCCGTGCAATCCGTGTTGCCGTGCAACTGAAGCATTTCAAAGGGGACCGCGAGGCGGTGCGGCGCAAGACGGTGCGCGCCGCGCTGCTCGGAATTTTTTAAATTCCGAGCGGGTGTCTGAAAAGCGCGGTGCCGGGGTCAGGCGTCGGCGTCACTGCTTGCATCGAGATCTCGATCCGTGTCATCCGGCGCTCCATCGCATGTATGTCAGCTGGGCGAGGAACGTTGCGCAAGCCCCTGTGCCGCCAGCCCTGTTGCCGTTCAATGGAACACGCTCGTTTAGTTTGATCCGCACGTGGCCGGACACGCGGTGTTCATACAGTTGTCGACACCTGGCCACTACTGGATACACCGCTGAAGCCATAGCCGGCGAC